>Ga0334895_1000627_pt1 | contig 44826 bp, 36 predicted proteins | sample GraSluR3_MG_7_FD_207229 | JGI IMG/M metagenome (GOLD analysis project Ga0334895, IMG submission 207229) | Sludge microbial communities from methane-producing bioreactor in Wageningen University, Netherlands - Granular Sludge_31_05-R3 | ecosystem: Engineered > Bioreactor > Anaerobic >... | reverse complement strand
AAGCCAACGTGGCAAATTCTCTGACTGTGTGGGTTTGCCCTGTTGCAACGACAAAATCTTCCGGTTGATCTTGTTGAAGCATTTGCCACATGCATTCCACATAATCTTTTGCATAACCCCAGTCCCGTTTGGCATTCAGGTTCCCCAAATATAGTTTTTTTTGCAATCCTTTTTTTATTCTTGCAGCAGACAAGGAGATTTTTCTAGTCACAAAGGTTTCACTCCGTCGTTCTGATTCATGGTTAAACAGAATGCCATTCACTGCAAATAAATTGTAGGCTTCACGGTAGTTTTTGGTGATCCAATAACTATAGAGTTTCGCCACTCCATAGGGGCTTCTTGGATGAAAAGGGGTGTCTTCGTTTTGAGGAAATGCTTCCGCTTTTCCAAATAGTTCCGATGTGGAAGCTTGGTAGATCTTGGTTTTCTCTCCTAACCCAAGTAATCTTACAGCTTCCAACAATCTAAGCGTGCCCAATCCATTGGTATCTGCTGTGTATTCTGGAAGCTCAAAAGAAGCCTTCACATGAGACATAGCGGCCAAATTATAGATCTCATCTGGTTTGATTTCTTGGATCAACCGAATAAGATTGGTTGGGTCTGTCAGGTCCCCGTAATGAAGCCGAATCTGTCTGTCTCTGTTTGAGTTTCTCAACAATTCTTTCAAGTACAGATGCTCAATTCTTTCTGTGTTAAAAGCCGAACTCTTTCTTATGATCCCATGAATCTGATACCCTTTCTTTAGCAATAATTCTGCCAAGAAAGAGCCATCTTGCCCTGTAATACCTGTAATCAATGCTATTTTTCCCATTTATCCACCCCATATTAGTTTACACTTTTATCTTTTGCCAGTTTTCAGGCACCACATCATTTGTATTAATGGTCCTGTCATTGAACCATCTATTTGGTGCTATTACCACTTTATCGGGATTCCTGTTTAAATAGGCTCCCCACCAACTAAAAGAACTGTTGGCGATGATATTGTTTTTACAGCATGACATCAGCCACATATCTTTATAGCTTTGATCTTTTGTGTTCCAATCTACATAGATGCCATTTTTTAGCTTTAAGTTCTTTATTACCCAATCCATATCGTCAGAAAATATGATAAACAGGGGCTTTGCCAGCACTCTTTCCATGTGTTCAATGCCTTGCTTGTAATAATGGTTGTTGCAAATGTTGCCATGTTTTTTATTTATCTTTGGGTTAGCAATATAGTCGCCTCTTCTCACATGAAGGCTGACAGAATTCTCTGCCTCAGCTAAGGCTTTGACTTTCCTGTTCTTTTCTCCTAATTCCCCTTTGAACAAAAAGTCTCCTACCACCTGTTCTTTACAGTCAAGAAAAAATTTTTCACTTTGCCAATACCCATCAAGATAACCTTCTTCCATTTTCCATATTTTAGGATCATATTCAAACTTTTCGTGGATGTAATGGCTGCTTTTTACTCCAAATATCCTTCTTTTTATCTTCGAAAACAAATCGCTTTTACAATCTCCAAGTTGATGAACCTCTTCAAAAGAAGCAAAATCCCCATGAATATCAAATACCCGATCTAGCTCATAACCATTATGTGCCGGTTTCGTCAATAGCCATGAACGATCCAGTTTAACAGGTCGGTCAAGTTGCTTAAATTTTTTATAAAGCGCATATTGGAACATCTGGTTTCCTAATCCACCTATTAATTTGATGATTATCACCTTTTTTCTCCTTTTGTTTTAAATAGCGTCGTACAAATCTTTCATACGCTTTGCCATGATATGAATGTCGTACTCTTCAGCCCTAATCTGCCCTTGTCTTGCCTTTTCTTTGTAGGTTTCTTCATCTCCTAACAAGTGTTGAATGCATTGAGCCAGGGCTTCATCATTTTGTGGATCAAACAAGAACCCTGCTCCTTCAACGACTTCAGACAAGCCTGGAACCCGGCTTGCCACAATCGGTTTTCCAGAAGCCATTCCTTCTACTGCAGCCATTCCAAATCCTTCCCAATGGGAAGACAGAACAACCAAATCGACAGTCTTTAGGATCCTGTAAATATCCTGCCGAAACCCCAAAAAATGTATTCTGTCACCTAACCCCAATTGATTTACACAAGCTTTGTGATCCCCTATCAAGTCACCTTCTCCTACCAGCAACAAGTGGACATTTTCAGGCAGTCTTTTGATGGCACGTATCACAGTTGCCTGGTCCTTGGCTTGAGAAAATCTCCCTGGCATACACAACAATGTGGTCCCATTTGGAATCCCTTTAATTAAATCTTCTTTCTCATATGGCAAAACTTGTCTGATTTTCTCAATGTTCACGCCATTTTCTATAACCACGTACTTCTTTTCTTGTCTTTTTGAAGGTTTAACCCATGTTTTCAAGCTATCTTGAGTTTGCTCAGAAACAGAAATAATTCTATCATAAAAACCATATATAAATTTGTCCAAGTACTTAAATACTGGCCATTCTCTTCTTCTGTTGTGAGTACTGTGTTCGGTTGTCAAATACTTGATCTTTTTTCCTACCATTGGTCTTGACAAGGCCACCCAATACTGCGTGGGAAAAGTATGCGCATGCACCAAATCATATGCTCCTTTTTGGATGTGTTGCCATATGCCAATAATAGCCATTGGATGATAAATCTTGTCAAGTTTTAACACATCTATCTTGACACCTTCCTGTATAATTTGCCCGTCAAACACATTGTCTTTGTCGCTTAATAACAAAATATCTATGTTGATCCCCCTCATTTGGTTCATAATAGGTATCAACTCTCTTGTCAGGTTTTCTGCTCCTCCCAACGCCAAGCTGTTAATTACATGAAGTATTTTCACAACCATCCTCCAATTTAATTGACCTACCTACTCGACTAACACTTTTCTATAAATGGCTTTCATCTGTCTAACCACTTGTTTGATGTCATACCGCTGTATCGCCTCTAAATTGAATTTTCCGAATGTGTTGCGCAGTTCTTCAGATTGCTGGAGTTTTTCCACTCCTTGGCAAAATGTTCCAATATCATTTATTTCAACCACATAGCCATTTTTTTCATGTGCGACCAACTGTCTGTTTCCTCTACAGTTAGTCACCACCATGGGCAATCCTGAAGCCATGGCTTCCATCACATTGACAGGCAACCCTTCTTTGCTCGATGCGGACACGGCAATGTCCGAAATTCTCATCAAGTCAGCCACATCATGTCTAAAACCCATAAAATCAATAGATGAGTCCAAACAATCATTTTTGACTCTTTGCTTTAAGATTTCTAGGCACTTTCCTTGTCCTATAAAGAGCAACTTGAGCTGGGGGATTTTTTTCACTAATACTTTCATGGCGTCTATTAGCATTTGGTGGTTTTTTCTTTCAACCATTTCAGCTACATATGCGATGATGAATGCTTCATCGCTGTACCCGTATGTTTCCCTAAGATTTTTTTTTGTTGTCAAGGATACTGGGTGAAATTTTTCCAAATCAACTCCCACTCCCATTGTGTATTCCTTGTATTTTGCGTGAAACCCTCTTTTTATTATCATTTCGTAATCCTCTTCATTGATGGTGATCAAAGCATCTGTCCATCTTGAAAGATGTTTTTCTATTGGATAATACAACAACCAATTCATTAGAGGTGCCCCTTTGAAAAAATGAAACCCATGGGCTGTATAAACGACTTTTGAACCTTTGTTTTTAACGTTCTTGGCTGCTACTCTAGCAATAGCTCCGCCCACTGGTGTATGACAGTGGATCAATTCATAATCCTGTTCCTTTATCAGCTTCTTCATTCCTCTATAGGCTTCCAAGTTTTTTCGCTTAAAAGGCTCCCGTTCAAAAGGTAAATCGAAAAACCGATCACAATAGGGAATCTTCAATTCGTCTGGATCATCATAATCGTTCTTAGCACATACATGTACTTCAAAGCCTAACTCTTTCAATAGTTTAAGATAAGGAACGTGAAAAACCATAATATGAGTTTTTACCACACGGGCTACCACTAAAGCTTTTTTCATGTACATTCTCCCTCGTTTTGTCTTTGCCTCGTTTTGTTTTCAAAAAACAAAAGGAACCGTCCCTTTTGTTTTTTGAACGAAGCGGTAAGTGTCAGCGACCATGGCGTCCAATCCTTTTTCGGCTTGCCATCCCAGTTCTTGTTTGGCTTTTGAAACATCTGCATAAGATACACCAATATCTCCTAACCGTTTCTTTCCCATTTCAATAGGCACTTTCTCTCCAGTTATTCTTTCGAAGGCATGGATCAATTCTAGCACAGAAGTCCCTTTTCCTGTTCCTAGGTTGTAGATTTGACATCCTTCTTTTATCTTCTCAAGGGCTTTCAAATGTCCTTTAGCCAGATCCACTACGTGAGTGTAATCTCGAATACACGTCCCGTCAGGTGTGTCATAATCATTTCCGTATACTTGCAAAGGTTCTGTTTCTCTTTTCATTGCCTGCACGATCAACGGCATCAAGTTGTTGGGAATCCCATTGGGTTCCTCTCCTATCAACCCGCTTTCATGAGCACCTATGGGGTTGAAATAGCGCAGCAAAATCACTGAAAATCCTTTGTTAACCTTAACTGAATCGGTGAGTATGCGCTCACAAATCTTTTTGGTCTCACCGTATGGATTGGTGGTTGCCCCTAGACTCATCTCTTCTTTAAAGGGTGCTGGCTGATCACCGTAAACGGTTGCAGATGAACTGAACACGAGCTTGTCCACTTTGTAGTCTAAACACATCTGAGTGAGGACAATGGTTGAAAGAATATTGTTTTCATAATAGTCAAGAGGCTTCAACACGGATTCTCCCACTGATTTTAAGCCTGCCAGGTGAATGACCCCATCTAGTTGATCTTTGAGAAATATCGTTTCTAGGCCGCTTTTATCCCTAACATCCATCTCATAAAACTCAAGTCTGGTCCCTGTCAGCTTTTGGAGTTTGTCCAACACTTGAATTTTTGAGTTGATCAAGTTGTCTACAATCACCACCTGATGCTGCGCCTCTATAAGAGCTGCCACTGTATGGCTGCCAATGAATCCTAATCCACCTGTCACCAACACCTTCATTTCATTCACTCCTTGATATTACTGTTTCAAAAGTTCCATCTATCTCTAATACATCTGTTTGTCGCGATTGTCAGATGCTGTTTTTATAGTACTCAATCATCCCTTTTAATCCTTCTTCCAAATCTATTTTAGGTTCCCAACCCAAACCCTTCTTTGCGGTACGGATGTCTGGTTTTCTTTTTGTAGGATCATCTTGTGGGAGGTCTAAAAAGCATATCTCCGATTGGGATTGGGTTAATCCGATGATTTTCTTTGCCAATTCTAAAATGGTTATTTCATTTGGGTTTCCTATATTAAACGGACCTGTCACATCATGATTTGTGTCCATCATTTTTCGTATGGCTTCCACCAAGTCGTTCACATGACAAAAGCTTCTGGTTTGGCTCCCATCTCCATATATGGTTAGCGCCTGGCCATTCAATGCTTGCATAATGAAATTTGTCATTACTCTGCCATCACCTTGGCTCATTACCGGTCCATAAGTATTGAAGATTCTTACAATCTTGATTTCCAGATCTCGTTGTCTATGATAATCCATGAACAATGTCTCGGCCGCTCTTTTTCCTTCATCGTAACAAGCCCTCACACCAATAGGGTTCACATTGCCCCAATACTCTTCGCTTTGAGGGTGTATGATTGGATCTCCATAAACTTCACTGGTGCTGGCTTGAAGTATCTTTGCACCTGTTTTGTCCGCTAGATTCAAAAGATGAAAGGCCCCTTGAATATTGGTCATCAAGGTTTTCACTGGATCTTTCTGATAATGTTTTGGACTTGCAGGACAAGCCAAATTATAGATTTCGTCACATTCCAATTCTATCGGCTCTGTTACATCATGTTCTATGAAATGAAAATTCTTCTGTTTCATAAACCGATCTAGGTTTTTTATCTTCCCTGTAATTAAATTGTCCACACAAAAAACTTCATATTCTTCAGCCAATAACCTTTCACACAAATGGGTCCCTATAAATCCCGCACCACCTGTCACCAATGCCTTTTTGGTTGTCATCTCTTGACTCCTTTTGCTTTTATTGTAACTGATCGTTCAAATCATCTAGTTTATAGCCGATCGCCTCATGATTAGCCTCAACAAACATTCCATCCACCCCTATTGGATCTTGGTACAAAATCTCTGACAACCATTGGCTCATACTTTGAAATGCTGCTTTTTCTTTGTCTAAGCTTTCGCCTTCGTTTATGGCATGCTCAATGGTGTTCTCCAAATCTCGGGCAAGAAGCATTAATCTTGTGTGATAAATGCCTCCTATATCGTATTGTTTCAGTTGAATCAATTGAAGTGTTCTCGCTAAGTCTTTGATTTTATCGATGTCTTTATTGATAGAAGTGGTAAACACGGCTTGATTAAACTCTTCATCCTCAGGTAGGCTGTCTGCAATGGCGTGCATCACATCATGAAGTTCAGTCAACGTATTCCATAATAGCGATGCATTTCTTGTCTCATAAGCAATGGTTTTTTGGTGAGTGGTATACCAACCTGTTGATGTGAGCAGTAGGCTAATCACTAATAGGATCATCAGTAATTTTTTTGTCATCTCGTCCTCCTTTTCTAAAATCATCTAACCCCTATCCTTAATTCTCTTTATTATACCTTGCTTGCTTTGTTAAAACAACGGATGCTTACACGATTTTAGGACAAACAAAAAACAAAAGGAACCGTCCCTTTTGTTTTTTGTTTGTGTTTTAGTCTTGAAGTGTTGACAATATTTTTTTCTCAACTTCTTCTGCAGTTCCCATTTCTAACACTTGGGCAACAAGTCCCTCCAACTTCTTTTTGTTCGATTTTCTAATTATCTGTCTGGATTTTAATATAGATGTTGCACTCATGCTGAGTTCATCAATCCCCATCCCAATAAGGATCGGAATAAAAGTTGGATCTCCAGCAGCTTCTCCACAAACGCCTATCCATATGCCTTCTTTATGTCCGTTGTCAATTGTCATCTTAATCAATCTGAGCAATGCTGGATGATAGGGGCTGTACAGGTGGCAAATATCCGCGTTGCCGCGATCAACCGCTGTGGTATACTGGATCAAATCATTGGTCCCAATGCTAAAAAAATCGACTTCCTTTGCAAAAGTGTCAGAGATGATAGCCGCTGCTGGAATTTCAATCATAATTCCTACTTCGATTTCAAAGCTAAATGATTTACCATCATGCTTTAATTCCTGTTGGACTTCTTGTATGATTTCTTTTGCCTCTCTCAATTCTTCGAGACTTGAAACCATTGGGAACATTATTTTTGCATTCCCATAAATGCTGGCTCTCAATATTGCACGCAATTGTATCTTAAAAACTTCAACTTGATCTAACGAAATACGTATCGCCCGATACCCAAGAAATGGATTGAGCTCCTTTCTCATCTCAAAGCAACAAGTGTCCTTATCTCCTCCAATATCTAGTGTTCTAATAACAACAGGCTTTGGACTCAAAGTTTCCAACACTTTTTTGTAAGCGTTGTACTGTTCTTCCTCTGTGGGCATGGTATCTCGATCCATGTAGAGAAATTCTGTTCTGTAAAGGCCAATCCCCTCACCGTCATTTTCTATGACGCCTTCAAGATCATCTGGGGTTCCAATATTGCATGCGAGTTCTATCTTGAGACCATCTTCAGTCACGGTTTCTTTACCCACTAATTCTCTCAGCGCTTTCTTTTCACTCTTGATTTTTCCTTGTATTTTCTTGTACTCCTCGATCACATCAGTGCCTGGATTCACCAAAATAGCTCCTTTTTTTCCGTCAACAATAACACTGTCTCCTTCTTTAATTTTAGACAATACGCCCTTTGCCCCTACAACTGCGGGGATCTCGAGTGTTCTTGCCATTATGGCTGAATGCGACGTCCGACCACCTACTTCTGTAACGAAAGCTAATACTTTGTCTTTTTTCATCTGTGCTGTATCTGAAGGTGTTATATCTCTTGCAAAGACTATCACGGGCTCCGTTATTCTTGCTAAACTTGTGTTTTCTACACCTTGTAGTATGGACAAAACACGATTCGTCACATCTTGGAGATCACTTGCTCTTTCTTTCATATAACTGCTGTCCATATTTTCAAAAATTGATATGAACTTATCAGTCACTTCTTTGATGGCCCATTCAGCTGATACTGATTGGTTCAGTATTTCGTTTTCTGCCACACCAAAAACTTCTGGGTCATCAAGTATTGCTTTGTGTGCATCGAAAATCTTAGCTTCTTCTTCTCCTATTTCTTTCAATGTATAATGATATAGATCCTCTATTTGTTTTCTTGCTTCCTCTACCGCATTTCTCATTCTTTCCACTTCATTATCAGGAGATGAAATGGTCGCCTTTCTTATTTCTTTGATGCTTGATCTCATAATGAAAGGCTTTCCTATAGCAATCCCTTCAGAAGCACCTACTCCTTTGATCATATCGACTCCTCCTTATTCTCCAAAACTTGAATTAACAAGTTTTGCCAGCGCCTCTACTGCTTGATCTTCATCTTCTCCTTCAGCAATGATGCTAATCTGTGTCCCTTTGTCCGCACCCATGCTTAAGATGGAAATGATGCTTTTTGCATTAAACTGTTCGCCATTTTTTTGAATAGTTATTTTGGATCGATACTTGTTTGCTTCTTTGGTAAATTCATTGGCGGGTCTTGCATGAAGCCCAGTTTCATTTGTCAACACAACGGTTCTTTCTACCATGCTTTACCTCCTTCATGATTCAGAGACTACATTTTGACAATAATTCTATATGTATCTGGTCGGATTGAGTCTTCAAATGCCTTTTGAGTCTCCTCTAAAGGATATTGGGCTGAAATCAAAGGAGATGGATCAATAATTCCTTTTGATAGTAATACTGAAGCCACATAAAAAGATTCGATTGAAGGACTAACCGCTCCTGTTATGTTCACTTCCGTATTGTGTATCCAATTCGGACTGACTTCTATTGGTTTATCTGGATGGATGGAACTATACATCACCACACGTCCCATTTTCCCTGTTGCTAATACAGCTTCTTCTGCTATTTTGGCTATCGCAGTAGTGTTAAAAACAACATCGGCCCCTCTTCCTTCTGTCAAATCCTTCACTTTGTCTACCAACGGTTCATCTAAGGGATTAAAAACGATATCTGCACCCAATTTTTTTGCCGTAATTCGTCTTTGTTCATCCGGTTCACTGACAATGACAAAAGCTCCTCTCAATTTACTCAACATGACATGCAATAGTCCCATGATCCCAGCACCAATAACTACCACATCATTGCCAAGATCAACCCTTGCAACTTTCAAACTATTGACAACGCAAGCCACTGGTTCCGTAAAGGCCCCCACTTCATAAGGTATACCATCTGATAACATGAAAATATCTGAAAGATTGGCAACTAGATATTCTCCCAGGCCTCCCGGTCCATAAATTTCTTTATGGGGCTCCTCCACTGCTTTCCCAATTTCTACGCATAAGTTTTCTTGTCCTTTCCGACAATAGTAGCATCTTCCACACGCGTTCAAACTTCTCACCGCAACATGTCTTCCGATTACAAATTCTTCTGGATCCACCCCTTGACCAATCTCTTCTATTACACCAGATATTTCGTGCCCACCAATAAATGGCAATGGCATTTTAGAAACCCTGGTAAACACTCTTTGTTCCCATGTGCAAATGGCACAGGCTTTAATTCTTACTAATACTTCTCCTTTACCAGGTGATGGCTTTCTAACTGCTAATATGCCTACTTTTTTTTCATCCACAATCGCTGCCACATTCATTTTATTCATTATTATATTCCTCCCTATTCTATAGTTTTGCAAATAATCGAATATATGCTTGACATCACCGCTTCAATGAAAGATGGGTTATTGCTAGGTACTCTAATACATAAATCAGCAACATCTTTCAACTTCCCCCCAGTCATACCTGTCATACCAATGGTTATGGCCTTTTGATCCTTTGCATAAGCAATTCCATTCAATACATTTTGCGAATTGCCACTCGTGGATAGTCCAATCACACAGTCTTCAGGTGTCAAATGTGCTACCAGTTGTTTTTTATAAATATTCTCAAACCCAAAATCATTGGCCAGTGTGGTTAAAACAGTTGCATCTGAGCTAAGGGAGATAAAAGATCTTGATAACTTTTCAGATTTATATCGACCAACAAAAGCTGCTTCCATTAATTGTGCTATGGAGCTACAACCACCATTTCCAAACACATACACTTTTTTGCCACTATCCAATGTCTTTATCAAAATTTCCTTTAACTGAATAATATCATCCGTTAGCCGTTTGCGACTCTGAATAACCACTTCTTCATACTCTGCAAAGTATTCATCAATGAATTCTTTCATACAACCTCCTCTTAAGCCCGTATTGTTGGGACTGGTTTCCTAATTTGTACCAATATTACACCAAACATGATCATTATGATCCCTACAAACATCACAAGATTGAGTTTTTCTCCCAGAATTAGCATTGAAATCAGAGGAGCCAAAGCTGTATTGGTAGAATTGATGGTCGCTACACTTGCTACTTGTGTCAAAGAATTTGCTGTCGCTACCGAAACAATCGCCAATGCTCCAAAGATTCCAGCAAACAGAAACTTTAATGTGATCTCTACGGTCACGGCTGACATGTACATGTCCTTTTGAATAATAAATACTACTAACATGACAAGTTCCGCGGATGTTATCATCAAAAATATTACTGTCCATCGATCCAGTTTTTTCCTTGTGAACAAATATCTTTGAAAAGATGAATTGCTAGAAAAACACAACGCTGCCAACAAAGCCATAGGAAAAGCCAATGTCCATCCGTCATTTAATAAATTCATGCCTGCGTTTCCAAATGCCAATAAAGCGATCCCCGAAATGGATATTGCCATCCCTACTAACATTGAAAAATTGATGGCTTCTTTTAAAAATAGATAGGATATGACGGAGGCCCATATGATTTGAGTCCCCACTACTGGTTGCGCGATAACCACTCCACCTCTGTTTAGGGCACCAAAGAGTGCCAAATTACCAAAAACAAATCCTAAAATGCCTCCTATCACAGCTACAACAAACACCTCTTTCCCCAAAAAATCCTTAGAATTAGGACTCAGTTGGTGATGTTTTCCATTGCTGATGATCATAAACGTTGATAGCACCCAAACTGGTACCAGTTTAATAAATACTCCATACAAAGGAGGTGCATCTACTAATGCCCATTTCAGTACCACACTGGACAACGCGTAGTTTAGTGAAGCCGATACTGCCCATGCTTCGCCTTTACCAAATTTCTTAGCTTTCACTTTTGTCATGTCATCCTCCTGATATGGGAGAGACAATGGTTATTCTGTCTCCATTGTTGACCATTGTCTCTCTCAATTTTGAATATGGTATCATCTTGTTATTGATAGCAAAGCTGACATCTTCATAAAACACACGAAAACTCGCTACCCTTTCTACATACTCAATCAATTCCCAAAAAGAAAGTGATCTCTCTATATGGATAGTGTTCCTGAATTTATGTATTTGATTATCTTTGAATATGTAGATAAAAACACTTACTTCCATTCAAGCTCAAGATCCTCCATTTTTTCTTTTGTCGGGATGCCGAACTCATCCCATCCTCTGTAATCATAATACTCATTGAGCATCACACCTAGGTTTGGCAAGTGTCCTGCAGCTCCTCCTTCTTTGAACATCAGAGATTGTATTCTTGGCGGCAACATATCATCCTTCCGAGAAATCCCCAAATCCACGTTGTATAAACGCTTCAAGTTAAATATGCGCTCTCCTGTCTTAAATAATTCATCTTCGGTAAAGTTCCATCCTGTCACTAAATTGAAGAATTTCACGACATGACTAAACTCTACACCACCAAAAGCAAGGTACTTACACAGACATAACGAATCAAACAATGATCCCAAGTTTTGAGCTTTTGCTGACAACTCTCCTTTACCATCATCTGCGAAACGATCCATTGGCGTTTCTATGCCAAGATATTTATCCGTCACAAAACTTTCATAGACTGACGACTGCCCCTGCAAATGGCAAGCACCTCGATTTGAAGTTGCATAACTAACAGCTAAGCTGCCTGCAGATCTTGGGTCATGGGCTGGTAACTCCAGTCCTTTTACATGTACCGCATATTCCATTGACAGGCCTTTCAACTGTTCTGAAGCTTTTTTCACACCTTGTGCCAAAACTTCACCAATACCTTCTCTAAATGCGATTTTCCGAATAAGCTCCATTACAACATCTGCGTTGCCCCATTCTAAAGCCAATCCACCTGTATCTTCAAGGGTTAAATCCCCTCTCTCAAAGGCTTCCATCGCAAAAGCTATTGCACCACCTGCCGATATAGTATCCACACCATATCGATTACATAGCTCATTCGCCTTACAAATAGCCTCAATGTCATCTAGCAAGCAATATGACCCTAAAGATGCAACTGACTCATATTCTGGTGCTCCTCCTATTGTGCCTTGATATTTGCCTTCTTTGATATTAATCTCCTTGCCACATCCAATCACACACCCTTTACAGTAATAATGTTTTGTTTCAATGTTGGAATTCTGTGTCAAGGATGATATTTTAGCTCCACCTTCAGGCCACGCTCCAACTGTCCAGTTTTTAGTAGGCAAATCTCCTTTTGATTCCATTACCATAGCACTGCCACTTGTTCCAGCTTGGTGCATATGCGCAACGGTTGGATTGTTTCGGATCGCTTTTGCCATTTCTCTCATGTATTCTTGCAGTTTCTCTGGTTCCGCTACTGGTACCTTCTTTGTTCCACGCACTACAATGGCTTTAAGTTTTTTTGATCCCATCAAAGCGCCCAGTCCTGTCCGTGCCGCACATCTTGCTGCTGGTCCGTCATTCATAACAGCTGCCATTGGCACTAAATTTTCACCAGCTTGTCCGATAGCCAAAACTCTTGCTTTTTCATGAGTGTTCTGCAATAGTGGATCGTTTATTTCATAGGTGTCCTTTCCCCAATATGGTTCTGCCTCTTTGATCTTAACTTCATCATCATGAATCCACAAATAAACGGGTTCAGGTGCTTTGCCAACTACAATGACGCCATCATATCCTGCATACTTCAATTCAGCTCCCCAATAACCTCCTGAGTTAGCTTCTCCATAAATGCCAGTAGCTGGAGATTTTCCTACCACTTGATGCCTCCCAGAATTCGGAACTTTCGTTCCAGTTAAAGGACCTGCCATAAAGAAAATAGGCTGCCTCTCATCCAACGGATCTATAGATATGTCGAAATCATAGTAAAGCATTTTAGCAGCTAATCCACTGCCGCCAATGAATTTTCTGTAGTCAGATTCCTTAGGTTCTAGAATTGAAATCGATTTGTTGGATAGATCGACTCTCAACAATTTCCCTGTATTACCGTACATTAAATCACCACCTCGTTAAATCAGCTTAAGTGCGTCATCCACCTCTGCATTTTCATGGACTATCGCTACAATAGCCGCTACTAACTTATCTGGTGCAGGATGTTTCCAAATGTTTCTTCCCATTATTACACCTTTGGCTCCAGCATCCATAGCGCCTTTCACCATCATCAACAAATCTTTTTCTGCCTTCGTCGTTCCACCGCCTAAAACCAGAACCGGTTTGTAACAACCTTGGACCACTTTTTTGAATCCTTCTACATCGCCTGAATAATCTGTTTTTATGAAATCTGCTCCTAGCTCAGCGCCTATCCTGCACGCAAAGGCCAAGTTTTCAGGGCTTCTTGATCCTTCTCCGCCTTCAAATCCCATTGGAAGCATTTCCGCTCCAACCACAAAATTCCATTTTGAAGCTTCACCTGTCAATCGTGCTAATCCTTTCAACGTTACATCTTCATTTTTTGCTCCTGGGAAACCCATACATAAAACGGCATCTGCTCCAATCCGAATAGCATCCTCAATTGAATGATTGATTTCCATGCTTTTGTCGTGTGCCTGATACAGAAACGATGTTCCACTGTCAACTCTCAAGATAATTCCTATATTCTCCAATTCTTTCTGGAAGGTGCTGATAATCCCATACGTTGTTAGTATGGCATCAATTCCACCCGCTACACACTTTCTTAACACCTCTCCCGTGTCATTTAACTCAGGCAACACATTCATGCCATTTCCATGGTCCATCGCAAGTACTACAGCTTTGCCGTCACTTTTAAAAATATTGTTCATTCTTCTTTTCATCATGTCCTCCTTCTTATTTTAAAAGAATGGTTATTCTTTCTAACCAAGTGCTAGATAATCCCTATTAAACTACCTACGATACCTACAATAAGAATAATCACAAGTATCTTCATTGGGTTCATTCCTTTATTCAAAAGACGATAAACACCAAGTGTCAAAGCTAATGGGAGGATACCAGGGATTATTCTATCCAACACATCTGCTTGAAGTGCAATTGCTGTCTCTCCAACATTTATCACGACCGGTGTGGATAATGAAACATAGCGAGCTATCAATGCTCCTATCACTGTACATCCCAGAATACCCGCGCCTGAGATTACCTTATTGAATATTCCACCTTCAAGGATTTGTTCCACAGCCTTCGTACCCAAGTTGTATCCTTGCATCCAAAGAACATAGGAAATTCCTATAATCGAAATTGCAATCAACACCACATACAATATAGGTCCTAAAACGTTTCCTTCTAATGCGATTCCTAAACCAAGAGATAATAGAATGGGCGTAATGGTTCCCTGTGTCAAGGTATCTCCTATTCCAGCAAGCGGTCCCATTAAACCTGTCTTTATTGAATTGATCGCTTCATCATCAATCGGGACGCCATTGGCTTTTTCTTCTTCCATCGCAATTGTTATTCCATGTATAATTGTTCCTACATTTGGTTCCGTATTGAAAAACACCAAGTGTCGTTTCAAAGCTTCCGCATATTCTTCTTTTGTACTGTACAATCTTTTGATAATAGGCGTCATACTATGCGCAAAAGCTCCGGCTTGAAGACGCTCATAGTTATAACAAGCATGAGAGAAGAATAACCATATCAACCATGATTTAATAATGTCTGATCGTTTAACTCTCTTTTTGGGGTTTGTGTTTTCACTCATTATTCACAACTCCTTTGTCTTTATTAATCTGCATGTATACAATTGCAGCTATTGCTCCAAATAGCGCAATGGCAATAATGTCTAGGTGAAGGTATACCGCAAGGAAGAATCCCAAGAAGAAAAATATTCGGTTATCACCTTTAAAAATCGCCTTAAGGTTCATTGCTATACCTAACGCAGGCATAATACCACCAACTGTATTTAGTGCACCCACCACATTAGCTCCCAAAAATGCCAACGCTGATTCCACAGCTTGAGGTCCATACAGAGTAGCTAAGAAAACCGGTATGAAAGTAATAATAAGCAATAGTATTTGTGCTGGAATAACATGGATAAACCCGATTTTGTTTATATCACCCACTTCTGCACGTTGATCCAACCAATGGATAAAGACTGAATCCACTGTCATCCTTGTTACCCAAACAATGGTCCCTAGTATACCTAAAGGTACTGCTAGGGCGACAGCTGCCTGTGAATCCACTCCTGCTGAAATAGCCAATGCTGTTCCCAAGATTCCTGCCATAGAAGGGTCACCTGGCAAAGCTCCTCCAGCAGAAATAAACCCTAGATACATCAAGTTGATAGACGCTCCAACAATTGTCCCTTGAACTGGATCTCCTAATATCAAACCCACAATGAAACCATTTACCAAAGGCCGATACAGCGTATAAAAACCAACTCCTGCAAACCAGGTTGATTGTGCCGCATAATATAAGAGTCCAATAAGAAAAGCTTGAAAAACATTAATTTGCATTTTAATCCTCCTTATTATTCTACGAAATGTTAGATGATACTTTAGTCAAACATATTACAAAAGATTTTTGATTGCGATTGGCTTGTTGTCAGGTACAATTTGAATATGGATATCTACCTCCTTCTCCAATAAAGTCTTGAATATTTCTTTCTCTTCCTCAGATGCCGAAATATTCTTGTAAAACTTTTTCCTGCCTGCACTTGCAGCCATTCCACCTACTACAATCTTTTGGATAGGTGCGCCACCTTCTATTAAACTGGCCACTGTTTTAGGGTTCTTGACGAGTATGATAACGTTTTCTTTATCGTCAAATTTTTTTAATAATGCTTCTGTCCCTTCCTCTATGGTGTAAACATCTACTTTTATGTCGCTTGGTGCAGCCATTTTCATGACTTTTTGTAAAAAAGGATCTTTTGCCACACCATCATCCACTATGATGATTCGATTCGCTTTTGTATGCCTTACCCACGCTGTCATCACTTGCCCATGGATCAAACGATCATCAATTCTAGTTAACACAATACTCATTCTAACACCTCGCTCTTGTTATTGATTAATTTGTTTAAGTCTCTAATCCCTTCCATCCCAACCGCCATGGCGGAATTTACCAACTCATCAATCTCCACATACTCTCTTGTTGTCAACACTTCCAATAACATTGGCATATTAATTCCCGTTAGTAACTTAAAATCCAAATGATTCAGTGTTGATGCGCTTACGTTTGAAGGACTCCCTCCGAATAGATCGGTTAAAACTATCACTCCTTTCCCTTTTTCAAGCCTATTTATCGCTTTTTCAACATCCTTTTGAAGTTGAGCCACATCATCTCCTAGTTCGAGGCCTAGCGAGATCACCTCTTTCTGTTCTCCAATAATCAACTCTGCGCTCTTGACTAAGGCTTCTCCAAATTTTCCATGAGTTACTACTAATACACCAATCATTCCATTACCCCATCTTCAATAAAATATTTTTGTCTTTTTGTTAGAATCAACTGATTTCAAAACTCACACAACCTCCTTTCTTGGTTATCCATGTCACAAATCTAACCGCTTGAAGAATAGTTCGCTCTATTCTGATTCTAACAACACTAATTTTGCAATAATGATGCCATAATGTGTATCTTATCCCATAAGTAAAAAAAAGAAAGCACCCTTGCTTGCTCTCTTTCTAACTGTGTTCCATTATCCTCTTGTGTATCACTTTGTGTTATTGTGTATTAAACAAATCAATAATATAACCAATTTCTGTATCAGCCACTTCCAGCCCAAACATTTCTTCAATAGGAACAAACTGCTTTCTTAACATGTTGTACATATCCTGATTTGATTGAATGCAAGCATCAATATTGTTATAAGCCAACGCTTCTCCCGATACTTGCCTTTCAATCATATCACAAATATGAAACAGAAATCCAAAGCGTAATCTCTGAAGGTTTTTGTTGTCAATCTCTTCAATTATATTATAAAACACATTGTTAGCAACTTCATACGCCTTAGTTGGATTCAAAAATGTCAGCGTATCTTCCAATAATTGAATGATTTTCTGTGTGTCCAGTTCCTGGTGCTCTTTATTCGTGTTTTCTCCAGAGATGATGGACTCGAGTTTTTCCAAACCATTTCCTATAATGATCTCATCAATGGATATATACGGCACATTTGGAATTTTCATATCAAGTGTCCCAACAATAGCCACAATATCGGATGTTTCTTTAATTTGTTCATGAAAGTGTTCATCATAGCACATTGGTTCCAAATCAATCTGATATTCATCTAAAAAGGGGATTGCATTGCGTATGAACTGCATCAATTTAATTGCACTTCCCTGACCTGTGAAGCAAGATGTGATAATCTTTTTTCCTTTTTTCGTTGATTTCTGTTTGATTTCTTCAGTGATGAGACGCCCGATATATGGGTTTGCACTCATAATATCATTATAAACAAATTCAAGATCTACTCCTGGCATCATCGCTTTTCTAACCGCCTCTAATACCAATGGTGTGGAAACCATTTCAATAGATTTTGTAGGAATCCGTGTTTTTTGAGTGATAATATCCGAGAATGCAGTCAAAGAACCCATGTCCACCATCAACAAGACCCCTTTTCCCCTATTCTCTCTTTCCACCAACACAATGGCTTCATTTAAGACATCTTCAACCTTTCTATCCAAGGACATATTAATCGCTTTACAGTGATCCGTCCCTAGCAAAGTATTCGCTGTATCTGCCATGCTGGATGCCGTATTTTTCCCATGTGCTAATACGATCACTCCGATACTCTGATCCTCCTTCTCGTTTAAACTGTAATCAGAAGATAGAATCATCGAAATAATATCAATTTCTTCTTTAGGGATGTCAATCTTCAGTTTTTCAGATAAATAATCCACCACATATTTAGAAATGCAATAATCAACAGGGCTACCGTCTCTTAAATGAAGAATACTAGGATAGGAAATTGTCTTGCCTTCGAAAACTCGATCTAAGTAAGAACTTAAATGTAGACACAAAGCAATAAAAACTTTTTTGCTGATAGACAGTCTGAACTTCTTGTAAACTTCTTTAAATGCACCTTCTACAGAGTGATAGACTTTTGGACTGATCACCTTGAAAAGCTCTTCTTCTCGATTACTTCCCTGCAATTCAAAATTTTTGATCGAATTTCTTATGTGTTCATGGATATCTTGGATGATATGTCTATGGATTTGTTCTTTTGAGTATCCTTTATTATGATATTTTGAAAATCTGTAATTGATTGTTCTATAAAGATCTTGAGATATATTATATTCGTCAATAGTTGTGAAAGGCAATTGATCTTTCCCTGTGAACTCCACAAAAGCATTTGATGACGAGGGTAGCAAGTCTAATACATTCTCTTGTGTTCTATCTTCTTTTGTCAATCCTCTCGAGATGTGTTCGTAAAGAAGGGAAGCGTCTATTGTGATTTCTCTCTTGTTATATGATTTGGATTCCAAATAACCTCTGGCACACGTCAGTTGGACGTCTGCTTTTAACTGTCCAATATTTCCAGGGCAATCATATACCAAGAAAGCCTTGAGCACTTCTCTGCTAACATGGATAGGCGCCTTCAAAACCTTTGCCTCGTTCATGAAAAATTGAGTCACCAGTTCGAATCGTTCCTCTATTGGTCTTTCTTCAATTTCTGGGATTTTGATAATTGTAGGGATCCGTCTCAAGAACGTCTTAAGTAAACTAGATTTGATCTTTTCAGTAGTCGCACCAACAAGTAAAATAGATGACTTTCTCGTTATTTCAGTTTCTCCTAATCTCCTAAATGTCCCTTTGTCAATCAAAGAAAATAACATCTCTTGGCTTTCTGGGGAAAGTCGATGTATTTCATCCAAAAGCAAGATTCCACCGTTGGCATGTTCAATCAAGCCCACTTTATCCTTATCCGCTCCAGTAAAGGCCCCTTTAATATGCCCAAAAAGTTGGGACATAATAAGCTGGGGATTGTCAGAATAATCTGCACAATTAAATACATTGAATTTCGCAGTCTTCTTAATTGTGCCCATTTCAATGGCAAAATGATACATCATCTCAGCAAAAGTGGTCTTCCCTACACCTGTGGATCCAATCAGCAATGTATGCAAGCCTTTTGGTGGATACAAGATAGCCGCTTTTGCTTGCTTGATGCATAATTCCAGACTTTCGTTATACCCAATTATTTTATTGAAAGTCTTGCTATCTGCTTCTGCAATACGTATGTTTTGTTTCTCCTGTTCGATTAATTCTTTAAAAGATGCTACTACAATAGACTCCTCTTGGATAGAGACATCGATCAACTCTTCTAATCGTTCCCTATCAAAAAATCGTACAGGCCTTCCCTTTATTTTTATGACTCTTCCTTCCCTTAACAGATTATGCAACTCTTTGCTTGTGTTATTCCTTGAAACACCTACATCTTGTCCAATCGTTTCCGCATCAAAACCCGCAATATCCTTTCGAATATCAACTAGTTCAACAGGCAAGCATAGTTCTTTAAGTCTCTGATAGATTTTTTCTTTCCTTAACATATCCACCTCAACCAATCATTCAACTAAAACTCATTCTATTAACCTTAAACTTTAATAAGGAAAACATTTTCCAATTTATTATACCATTATAGAATCTTCTCATCAATGACAAGTGTAGTTGATGTGTGACATAAGATTCACAACCAAAAAACAAAAGGAACCGTCCCTTTTGTTTTTTGGTTTTTATAGAGCGTATCTTTTTTGTTTAATGATAACCAGCGCCACGGCAAAGAATGCTACCGCAAAAGCCAGTTGAACCATCATTCCGTACACAATTCCGTTCCAAGCGTCTCCCACCACGCCGTTCAAACCCCCAATGGTATCGTTGACTCTCACATACCAGAAGACTGGATTAAATGTGCCAACAGTGCGAAGTTGGTCGCTAAGCAAGGCTTGTGGTACAAACGACCCACCTAGGAACGATAACCCCATGGAAAACACATTGCCTATAGGATCTATAGAATTTTTCGTGGCAAAGCTTGATACAAAGAAGCCGATACTCAGGCACAAAATCGTTAAAATCAATGAGTTGAGCACAAACAACATAGACCCGCCATTGCCCAGAGCATCTCTATTCAGGACAAATGCCATTCCGACAAATATCACCCAAATGATGAAAGCAATCAGCAAATTGCTGAAGATCAGTTGATAATTGTATCGTTTGATGCTCAAAGGAGCACAGTAGTTTCGCATCTTTATTTCCCTATTGTTAAATATGAGCATAATCCGTCCCACCATTGAGATGAGCATAGCAAGCATAACGTAAGACAAAAAGTTGAAGTAAAGATTTAGACCCGACAAGTTTTCACCTGTGACCTTGTTTAAGAAAGACACGTTGGCTTCTACCGAAATGTCGCTGACAATACGGTTATTTATCTCTTCCATCGCCATATCCGGATAAGCCGTCAAATAAAGGCGTGCCGTGTTCAAATAGTTTTCGATAATGGTTGCGGCATACTGAGCGTTGGCTGCATCTGGCACGAACAAGGTTTCAATCTTCTTAGGATTTTCCGAACCAAAGGCATCCTGAAAACCTGTTGGAATAGTGGCAACAAACTCTGTGTCTCTGAAGAACAACGCATCTTTGATACTTTCCTCATCTCCTTGGATTTCCACTGGTCTAGCAATTTCATTAAGGTATGCTTCCAGCCCGTTTGCCAGTTCTGACTGATCCTGATTGATGATAGAAACTCGAACCTTCGATATTTCGAAGACATCCTCCAGCTGAGTCGCTCCGCTTCTTGTGAAAAATGCCATCAATCCCACAAATATGATGGTGTATATGACAAATACCGCAAAAAACTTTCGTGGAATAATTTTATAAAACAACTTAAATACTTGCATATTTCTGCCTCCTCAATATCAACACACACGCGGTGCAATAGATTAGTCCCCAAGCTGCCAACAAGGCAATGTTTTGAGAATATCGATCAAAGGTGTCATAATAATACAAGGCGTAAAGCCCGTCGGTGATCAAGCTTGCAGGGTTGATGTACGTAATAATAGGCGCATGTTGTTGAACCAGATACTTCATCTGCATGACCATCAATCCAGATAAGAAACACATCACCACCACCATATTGGATATCAACATATCTTTCACACTTGCCTTAAATTTAGTTACAAGTCCGAACAAGGTTCCAAACATAAAGCCAGTGAAACAACCTACCAAACATAAAGCCATGATATGCAAAATTCTATCTCCAAACTCAACTTTCAATATCTGTGTGATGTAAAAAATGAGTATCATTGCTGATGCCATTTGAAAAATAACCGTTGCCCCTGTCATGGAAAGAAATGCTTTCAGTTTATGTGTGGGTGCGACATTGATTCTGACAGCCACATCCGACTGGTTTGCTTGAATCAACGAGATGCTGGCACTTCCTGCGATAGCGGAAAAAAGACAGGTCATGGCCAACAATGCGTAAAAATAGATGACTACAGGATTCATGGAATGATTCATAGGGGCTTCTTGAAGATAACTTTGTCCAGGATGAATGTTCTCTAAAAAGTCCGTTTCCATTATTTGTGGGTTGCCTTCTATGATTCCATAAACCGTTGTGGACACTTGCAGATAGTTGTCAAGAAAAACTTTTGATATCGACTGGTTCAACCCTGAATCCAGTATGATCATCTCCAAGCCATTCTCGTTTTTCAAGTATCCAGTAATGGTTTGATCGGCCAAGTGTTCTTTTGCCTGTTCCTCTGTCATATAAGCAATTGTGAATAGATTGCTTTCATTCATGGCTTCTTCCAGCCCCACTGGCATTTCCTGATCTGTGGTGATTGCCATTTCGATTTTTTCAAACCCGGATTCCATAGCTAGATTTTGAAAGGCCAAGTTGAAGAAAGTGGCCATGATAATGGGAAAGAACATCATCCAGAACAACGCCATTTTGTCTTTCACCAAAGATTTAAAACTGTATTTAAAAATATGTAACGACATGGTGTCCCTCCTTAATCTCTAAGTTCTTTGCCCGTTATTTCAAGAAACACATCATTTAACGTAGGCAATTCTGAGTAGATTTTCCCATAACTGATCTCTTCATTGGCAATGAAACTCATTAGGTTTACCAAATTGCTGGCGCCGTTTTTTTGTCTCACGGTCAAGACGTTTTCTTTTAGATCTGCATCTATCACGTTTGGCATTTCAAGTATCTTTTGAAGATGATCGTCTGTTAGGTTGAATGTCTCTACCACTATTTTCTCACCTAGATCAATCATGGATTTGACTTCTTCTTTGGTGCCAGTAGCAATGATTTTTCCTTTGTCCAAAATGGCAAGCCTTGTACAAATCTGCTCAATTTCTTCCATGTAATGGGACGTGTAAATAATCGTGGCTCCTTGCTTGTTCAGTTCTTTTATCCCTTCAAGAATATTGTTTCTGCTTTGAGGGTCCACTGCCACAGTCGGTTCGTCCAATATGATCAGTCTTGGTTTGTGGGCGATGCCACAAGCGATGTTCAGCCTTCTGAGCAAACCTCCACTGAGCTTTTTGGGATAAAATTTCACAAAATCTTTCAAAGCCACCGCTTCTATAGCCTCTGTCACCAGCTCTTTTCGTTTCTGCTTGTCCGTTACGTACAACCCGCAGAAATAATCCACATTCTCGTAAACATTCAGTTCCTCAAACACCGCTACATTCTGCATGACAATGCCGATGTCTTTTTTGATGTCATAAGCGGTGGGGGTCATTTCTTTTCCAAATACCTGAATATTTCCTTTGTCATATTTTAGCAACGACAACAGGCAGTTGATGGCTGTGGTTTTTCCAGATCCGTTAGGTCCCAAAAGACCGAATATCTCACCTTCTTCAATTTCCACGCTTAAATGATCTAACGCAATAAGATCTCCATATCTTTTAACTAGATTTTCAATTTTTACAATCATTTGTCCTCATTCCTTTCTTCAAGTTTGATTTTTTATCTGAGCTCATTGTAATACAAAAAAAACCAACTAGGCAGTGTCAGCTGTCATGGATTTGTCATGACAATTGTCATATTCTCTGTCACATATGGGTGTGCACTATGCTATAATAAAAATAAATGATGGAAATGGAGCGTATTATGGGTAATATCCTGAATAAAATCATCATCCTTGCCGGTTCTGTTGGCATCATCTTGCTGGAATTAGATGCCTATGAAGCCATTATCGCCATATCCATAGGGGTAGGGGCCAGTAGTTTGATGGAATACTTCAACAACCAGTTGCTCTCCAGATGGGTTTTTCTGATTTATTCTCTACTATCTGCCATCTATCTTCCCTTTTTGTTTTTTCTGCCATTAATCGCTTATGACTTGTTCCGCACCGACTTTCAACTGATGACCCTACTCGCAGCAATCCCTTATGCCTTGCATTTTACTAGTCTTTCTTCCACTTCCACTACCACCCTGTTTATTGTCTTTGTCATTGTTTATCTTTTAAAAGCCCGCGCAATGGAAGAAATCAAGCTTCGTGAGAACTATATCCAACAACGAGATTATCTCACCGAGGTGTCTTTGTCTTTGGAAGAAAAAATCAACGAACTCACCATCAAACAAGATATCGACGTGAACTTGGCTACTTTGAACGAAAGAAATAGAATTTCCCGGGAAATACATGACAACGTCGGCCATCTTCTTTCAAGTTCCATTCTTCAAATCGGGGCCATCATGGCAGTCAGCCAAGAGGAAAACACTAAGAAAAGCCTGGAGATCGTCAAAGAAACGCTTAACGAAGGCATGAATTCCATCAGAGACAGCGTCCACAACCTACATAACACCTCTATCGATCTGTACCAAGAAATCGAAAAAATCGTAAATAATTTCACTTTTTGCAAGGTGAAATTCACTTACGACATTTCAGAGGACATGCCAGCAAACGCCAAGTACTCCATTATCGCCATTGTCAAAGAAGGGCTTTCCAACGTTATCAAGCATTCCAATTGTGATTTTGTCTCCATCAGTCTGTACGAACACCCCAAATTGTATCAACTGATTATTTACGATAACGGCACCCAACAAACCCATGTTGCCGGCGCAACGGGTATGGGCATTGAAAGCATCAGACAACGGGTGGCGGCTTTAAATGGCATTATGAACATCGACCAATCTAGAGGCTTCAAAATATTCATCTCTTTCATGAAAGGATGATCAAAAGAATTAAAACAAGGAGGTTCCCTGTGAATATAGTCATAGTAGACGACGATCTGTTAGTCTCCACCTCACTAAAAACCATCATCGAAGCAAACGAAAACTTCCATGTGGTGGCAACAGCCGGTAGTGGCGAAGAAGCCCTTTCTCTCTATGAAACCCACCAACCAGACATATTGCTTATGGATATCCGAATGGGTAAAATGAGTGGCTTGGAAGCAGCAGAAAAAATTCTGGCATCTTTTCCCCAAGCGAAAATTCTCTTTTTGACAACCTTCGTCGACGATGCCTACATCTTTAAAGCTTTGAAAATAGGCGCAAAAGGCTATCTGCTCAAGCAACACTACCAAAGTATCATACCTGCTCTAAACGCTGTGTATTCAGGACAAAACGTATTTGGAGAGGAAATCACCAACAAGCTGCCTGCAGTCATGTCAAACAGTGGTGAAAAAAGAGATTTTAAAGACTTTGGGATCTTAGAGAAAGAATATGAAATCATTTGTCTAGTTTCTAAAGGACTGTCCAACAAAGAAATCGCTGGCAAGCTATTTCTTAGCGAAGGCACTGTTCGAAACTACATCAGCGTCATCTTGGAAAAACTTCATCTCAGAGACAGAACCCAACTGGCCATTTTTTACTTCAATCATTTGGCTTAAGGTAAAAGATAACCAACAAAAAACAAAAGGAACCGTCCCTTTTGTTTTTTGTTGGTTATTGGTTTTCCATATAGACATTTAATAGGTTCTTGATGGCTGTGGCCGCCTCTCCATATTTGAAGGTGGACTCTGGTGAAAGGGTTGTAGGGCTGGTCCCATTAAACACTCCTGCATTCAATACTTGCGAAACCTCTTTATAAGCCCAATCCGCCACTTTGTCTTCATCTACATATTCTTCCATTCTATTCGTATCCTGATAGGTCAATCCCATCACTTCCATAGCTCGTGCGTACATGGTCATGGCTTCCTGGCGGGTAATGGTGTTGTTTGGTTTGAACGTGCCATCGGTGTATCCTTCCACAATGCCATAGGCTGCCGCCATGCTGATGGCATCTGCAAATAGTTCGCTGTTGTCCACATCACTGAATACCTTCTGATACCCTTCATTTGCCCCATACAAGCCTAAAGCCTTTGTGATGTAATCTGCAAAATCAACCCTTGTAATGTACGCTTCTGGTTCAAACGCCTGGAGATTTGTAATCACCCGTTTGGAGATCATGTCGTTGACTGCATCCTTGGACCAATGGTTGGCCACCCCTTGTGAAAAGACTTCATTACGAATCGCCGTATAAGTGGAATGGCTCATAGATCTAATTAACGCATAAGCTCTTCCATCGATGATGGTCCATTTGGATGGCAAATGATGAAAGGCATTCTGATCATCAAATACAACCCCTGTAAAAGGTATTCCTGAATGGACATTGTCTTTCAAAGGCACCAACTTGGTGGTATAGCCTTGGAATCTATCAATCGTTTCTGTCAAGTCTCCATATTTCACGATAAGAGAGAATGCCACCGGGTCCGCTACATGGGTCATCCCCAGGCTTTGGATTTTTTTGCTGATTTGATCTAATTCATCGGCCTGTGGTACCTCCATGACAAAACGAATTTCAAGTCGATGTTCTCTAATGTTTTCTCCCAATGCCTTAATTGACGGATCAAGGCTTATTAGGTTCATTGGCATAATTGTTCCCCCTATTGGGGTTAAAATTTCTAATTCAATCTTGTTCTCCTTCAGTAAATCCACTGTGTCTTTTGACATGGCTATCTCTATTCTCTCGTCTTTCTTGTCAATGGACAGACTCATTCGATTTCCTTGAACACCCTCAAGATCAAGGATGATCTCTTGGATTTTATCATGATCCAAGGTGATCAATGAGAAGGACACACCATCATCCTCACCCTCAATGATTGTACCTGCCACATAAGTGTCTTGTCCTGATATAACCGCGTGAATGGGGTCATCTTCCATAATTGGAAAGAAGCCACCTCCGCCTCCTGAAGATCCTCCACCAGATGGGGGACTTGGCGGTGTTGGTGGTGAATGGATGTCCGCCTGGCTTTCCGGTGCCTGTTCTAAATTCAGTGCATAATTGGCTCTATCTTCTCCTGCCAATACAATGTCTACAATCTGAACCTCCACCCCCTTTCCAGCCTCAGAAGATACAAACTCGACAGTCACTTCTCCCACGTAGACATCGTCCCCTTCCAATGCCCCTTGCAGGCTTAACCGATTTTCTAATATTTCCGCTGATCTCGTTCCGTCAAATACTTTATCTTGAACCGTAAAACTGCCGTCCAAATTCAAAGCTCTTGGGTCGACTTCAAAAGTATTGGTTTCAGTGATGTTGAACTCATAATTCAAGGCCGATAGGGTAATCGCGGAGACCGTCAAGTTATAAGTGCCTACAGGCATTCCCAACGCGTAATCTGAATCGATGACAACCTGAAACTGGTCAAGGTTTTCTATCCCTTCTCCCTCCACAAATCCAACAAAATCTATGAAGTAATCAGGGATCTCATCTCCATATGTCACTTCTGGAGACATCGGCCGACCAATCACCACTGCCGGATTAATATTAGCGATGGCTTGTCCTGTTGTAGTAGTCAGAAAATATTTGTGCTGATCTAACCCTCCTGATATTTCTATGTTTGAAAAATTGACGATTTTGTCTGAACCCACATTGTTATCCATAAAAGCTAGGTCATAACTGAATTCTAGAAGATCTCCTTCTTTTCTACTGTCACTAAATCTGCCCCTTGCTAATGGATTGCCATCATAGATTTTATCTTCTGCCACAAAATCGAATAATGCCAACGGTTCTTGCTCAACGGGTTCCAACTGGCTTAAGATCAACTGAAGACCACTGTTTAATTGCACAAGTCCGTAGCCTTGGTGTTCCTGAGGGAGTCCTAAATCCAATGCCGTGGCAGTGATAACCTGTCTAATGTCTGTATTGCTCATGGTTGGATCTGCCGCCCAGAGAACTGCCGCCACTGCTGACACATGAGGAGCTGCCATGGAAGTGCCATTTTTTTTGCTGTAATTGGTATAGCCTACTGTTAGTGTTCCATGCTGGTCATTGACTCTTATGTCTTGTCCCGTCTCATAGGAAACAAAAATGGATGGAATCCATTCTTTTTCTTTATCCGATTCAGTGGCATACAAAGTAATATTCTCCTGCTCAAAATGAGTTTCGCTGTCATTCATGATAATCGCCCCCTCTGCTCCAAAGTCCATGGCATGGGACACTTTTTCCGCAAATGTCAATACGCCTCGGTCGATCAAAGCAATCCACTCGTCTTCGGGGGATATGTTTTTTTCCAACAAAATTTCTTCCAATACTTCTAGATCTGTGGCCAACCCTATATCCACCATAGGTCCAGAAACCACGCCTATGCCTGAGCCTTCAACCATTTTCGACAGGTAGGCTATGCCACTGTCGCTGACACTTAAATTGCTATTAAGGGCATTGTCTGGTATGGTGCTTAAAACATCCACACCAGGAGCCATCACTTCGGCTTGCACGCCTGTACTAGAAAAGTTGGCCCTGTTGTCTGTTTGATCCGATGCCGTAACCGCCATAACCGATTCAAACAAAGCGGGATAACTGATATTAGCTCCTGTTCCATTTATTGTGCCGCTGTTTCCTGCAGCAGCGATCAACAAAATGCCCGATGCATAAGCTTCGTTGCATATCTGTTCCAGTGCCGCACTGTATTCAAATGTTCCTAAGCTCATATTGATAATATGGATTTCGTTGTCCATAGCCCATTGGATACCTGCGATAATGGTGCTGACGCTTCCGCTTCCTCTGGCATCCAACACTTTAACCCCATACAAGTCAATAGCCGGAGACACCCCAACGACTCCCCATTCATTATCTATGGCCGAAATGATCCCCGCCACATGAGTTCCATGTCCATTTAGATCCGTACCCCAGTAGGTTTCGTCTCCCATGGCATTGTATCCCCCTAAAAGCATAGGAATGTCTTCATGGGCTTCATTTATTCCTGTATCCAACACTGCCACTCTAATGCCTTGTCCGGATGTGGTTTCCCAAGTTTCGAAAGGGTATTGCTCTTGGTTATACACCCGTTCAACACCCCATGTAACTGTTTGAGACATGGCATATACAGGATGATCAGGCTCAACAAAAGAAATTCCCGGTTGATTTCTTAAATCTTCTGCCTCTCTTTCTGTCATGATCACCTTGGATGCATTGATAGCACTGAAGTTTTTCTCAACCTTTAAATTGGCCATGCTTCTCACAGATCCAGCTTCAAACCCTACCAGATACCCCTGCTTTTCCTCCTCTTCATAAGAAAAAGCCTCTACAGAAACAGGTGCCAACCCACCTGTTAAAAGAATGATTGTCATTATTAAAGCCAATACGGAAAAACCTCTTTTAGTAACCATTTTTTGTCTCCTTTTGTATTTTAATTGTTCTTATTAGTTTAATACATTCTAACACTATTAACAATTAAATATGTTCTTATTCAAAAGAACCCTGTGGCTTTAAGCCACAGGGTTCTTTGATAAGTTTCTATTCAGATCTAACTTCTTTTTCCATACCTTCGTTTGACACTGGATAATCTATTTCTAAGCTGATGAAGTCATCGTTTCCTACTTCTATGATGATATCGTCAATATATACGCCTGGATATGTAATGGAAAAATCCGTCTTGAGAACCCATCTGAATTGGACAGTTTGACCCGCCGAATCTGATATATCGTAGCCTAACAACTGCCATGGCATTGGATTTGTTGCACCGCTGTGCTCCCAGATAGATATCCATGTACTCCCACCATCTATGGTGTATTGCGCATTTGCTTGGTCCCAGTTGCTATTCTCTATGTGCCAAGCCTGCATCCACTGAATATTTATAGGCATGTCAGTAGATATGTAAGTAAGATCTATCTCTGGGCTAAGCAAAGTAACCTCCGCATTGTTTGGATAATCACCCGCTAAATTCGTGCCCCAGCACTTCTGTCCAGATGCCGTTTCATTCGGCCATGTAGAAGGTGTTCCCCACTGCCATACATTGTTAGGGGTTCCAGAATGTGTAAACCCACCGTTATCCGCCTCAAAGTTCTCTTCGTATACGATGCCCCAGACTCTTGTCAACACATCCGTGCTTAATAACTGATCGCCCTGACCCATAAGTTTAGCTGCCCCTGATGGTTCGATGGTAACTAAAATCACTGAATTGGTGGTTAAACTATCGTTGACACATCTGATGGTGAAGAAATCAAATTCGCCTGTTGGATAAATGATCTCATCTATTTCAACCTCCGTTTCACCTTCACCATTGGTCACCCTTATTGTGAAGTCATCTTTCTCTAAAGCATCCTTCTGGTTTACGATGCCACTAAATAGGAGGTCTATTTCGTCGGATGAGCGCTTTACCTCTATCCTCTCAAATGTTAACTCTTCCATCACCACCACATCTATTTGATTAGATACGGTCTTATAATTGCTATCATCCGGTGTGAAAGTAACCTCAAGGCTATAGGTACCCACACTGGCCCAAGATGTAGTCGCATCCGTTATGGTGAATATTCCAGAAGGTGTGGAGGATTCTCCGGTAAAATGGTCCTCTGTTATCACTTCATCCTTAAAGGCATAGATGGTTTCCGGCCAAACAACACTCGGGTCGGCCTTTGAAACCATTACCTTCGAATAACCGTAGAAAACTCTATAATCACAATCTTCTGGAACGAAACTGATTCTTATTCCATCATAGAATCCAGGCTCAAACCATGAGATGTCATCAAGGATGATAAACTCACCATCTAAAGGTTGTCCATCTACTTCTACCTCTCCTTCAATTGCTATTGCAGCTTGAGATGTGCTTTCACCATATGTCAATGTATAAGTTGGGATCGTAACACTTAAAGATGTTGCCGTTTCAAACATTTCATCTTCCCATCTCAAGATAGGCAATCCGTCATTTGTTTGAAGGTCCATAAACCAGATTTCATCAAAATTCCAAGAACTATTTTCCTCTTCTCCTCTATAGAAAACCCCAGGCACATAGTTTAATGGATTTCTAAGTTCTTCAAGTGTTCTTGGGTAGATGCCATCGTCCCTTTTCATCACGTCAACCGTTCTTGGTCCAAGACTTTCTAATTGGAAATAGTTCCCGGCAAAATAAGCGTCCACTTCACCACCATAAATCGACTGGATATCAGAGACACCCTTTATCAAGTCATCATCTACCTTTCTGTCGATATCTCCAATATTATAATTGTTTGTGATTTCCGAATATTCTGCATACCCAACTATTCCGCCAATGTCTTCTAATCCATAGATGGCGCCTTTATTGTAGCTGTTTAGAATTTTTCCGTTAAAGTCACTTCCCACTAGGCCTCCAACTCTTTCTGAGGTGAGCGTGTCCTCACTGATCATTGCTTCATCTAATCCAACCAGACTATCCGGCTGATAGCCTACGTCTCCTGCGTTGTAGGATTCAGATACCGTCCCTTCGTTATAGCCAACGATGCCGCCTAGGTTCATCGATGATTGCGTTATTAAACTCATGTGATTAATCGGTATTACAAATCCTGTATTATAACAGTTGTTGATATACGACGACATTTCGCCAACAAGCCTTAATGCTTCCACTTCGTCAAGACTTGCATAATATCGAGCCCTTCCATTTCTTCCAACGACGCCGCCTACTTGCTGATGTCCTATCACGATTCCTTCATTCCATGAGTCCATAATCTGTGCATCCAATACTGGTGCTCCTTGTATTGTCATCACGTCTACAGCCATACCATCGAAGTGATTGATTCCCGCTACACCCCCAACAATCTCCTCTCCAAGAACGATGAAACCATTGCTGGAATTGGTTACCACACCAGAATCATTGATGCCAGTAATGCCACCAACATACGTACGACCTACTACCACACCGATTGGCGCTATATCTTGAAACCATTGGAAGTCAGAAATGTTGTGTACATTTGAAATCATACTTTCTCGACTGTACCCTACCAAAGCACCGACAAAATCGGTCCCCCATACTTCACTGTCTTTTATCATTAAATTCTTTAGTTCTGCTTGATATGCAATACTAAACAGTCCTGTGGCATTTGATAAATCAGAAACCTGGGCTGTTATTCGTCTATCCTGATTGACATACAAGTCTTTGATAATATGACCCTCTCCATCAAAAGTACCTGTGAATAGTTGAGATAATAAATCATCTTCGGATTGATCAAAAACCGAAACAGGACCAATCAACACTGGCCTACCAATAGGCTCAAATCCTCCGTTACCAAGCACCTCATCATACCCTTTTGTTTCATAGACAATGCTTGGTGCAAGGTAATCACCAACTTCTTCCGGTGCTCCTATATTGGCGGTCATGACGAAATTACCATCTAAAATATATCTGATATTATCTAGGTGATACCAATTCGCTACCTCATAAGCGTTTTTACTGGTGTTAAATCCACCAAAGCCTATAACTGCCACTTCGCTATTTCTTGTGTTTCTGTAGTCCCCCGTTCCTCTTGCTTCTACTTTGATAAATTTTCCAATGTCATCTGATGTGATCTCATATGTGTCAGATGTTTCCCCTTCAATCGCAACAAACTCACCCTCTGCTGTGTCGGATATAAGCCATCTATAACTGACAGTGGCCTGACTTGGCATCACTACAGCTGATAGCGTTGTGTCCATGAGGTCGGTATCCCCTTCAATTGAAACGGATCGAATGGATTGTCTTGTTGATTCAACCACAACAGGTTGCACAATTTTGCTATTATCCCCTGTGATATTAGAATCCGAGAATGTGGCCTTCAAGGCATATACATCCACATTATCTGCCAATAAGACGATTTGTCCAAACTGTCCTTCAAGAATGACATCGTCGCTACCGTCTACGATCACCTCTCCGATCTCTTTTCCTGTTTCATTAAACACTCTCACCACACCATCCACTCTAGCGATGATGATTTTCTGGATTTTAGAATCCCCCTTGATGATGATCGTGTCTTCTCCCCCGCCTCTTACAAGGAGTCTGCCGGTAATTTCCACACCATCCAGTGTGATATCCCCATCACCGACACCATCGCCAAGAATGAGATCTCCTGTGATTTTGACGTTTTTCATGGTGACATCCGGCACATTGATCATGATGTTGCCTTCTGGCACTTCCGTATATTCTCCAGCTTCCCTAATGTATAATTTAATCAGATTGTCCATCAGTTGTGCAAATTCTGCTCTAGTCATTGTAGATTTTGGATTGATTCTACCATTAGACCCCTGCACATAGCCTGCTTCTATCAAACTGAATACTTCGTCCTTTGCCCAAGATGAAATATCTTCCAAATCTGCAAACCCTTCCGGTTCTTGATTGTTTTTTTCAAGTTTGAGCGCCCTGGCCATGACGATAAAAGCTTGTTCCCTCGTAATGGGATCTTCCGGATCAAGTCTGTTCCCAGAACCTTGGAAAGTCTTCATTTGAACCGCTTTGGCCATTTCATCATAATACCATGCTCCCACTGGCACATCGGTGAAACTTTGGATATTTCCCTTGACTTGAGCACCAAAAGCCCGATTGATCACCGTGGCCATTTGGGCTCTGGTGAGGTTTGCATCTGGCATGATTTGACCATCTGCGCCATTTAACAGACCATTTTCAACTGCATTTTCCAACGCTTTTGTCGACCAGTTGTCAGGCATGTCGTTGAATTCATCCGTGGTTGAATAAGCCACTGTTAACGACGATAGGATCAATGTGAGAACAATGATCCAGGCCAATACTTTTCTTTTCCTCATAAGTACCTCCAAAAAATTTGTGTGCCTTAAGTCCGATTCATTAGTTCTGTCTTGATTATTATACCGTAGACACTTTAGTTATACAATCCTTTTGTGTATAGTCATTCACTTATGGATTGATGTGTGATAGGCTCAAGTCCATGAAAGGACATTTGATTTGCATGGTCCAACCTGTTTTAAATCACAAGACAATAACTAAGAACATGCTTTCGAAGTGATGCGCTTTCTTAAATAACAATTGACAAATATATCGGGAGCCGATATAATATTCATGTGATCGATATAACGGAACACGATACATCTTTTGACGGTATAACGGAGGAACAGATAATGGGAGACAATAAAGAAAACATCGCCCTTACAGAAGCTGTCTACTATATTTTGCTTTCATTATGGCAACCCTTGCATGGCTACGGTATCATGCAAAATGTCATGGATTTAAGTGATGGCAGGGTCAATCTTGCTGCAGGCACTCTTTATGGCGCCCTTAACACATTGCTTGAAAAAGGGTTGATTCAGGCAGTTGAAAATGACGAAAACTCTCGAAGAAAGGAGTATGTCATCACCCAAAATGGCATGAAAGTCATGGAAAATGAATTAATTCGTCTGAAAGAATTAATTGATAATGGAGAAACTATTATTGGAGGATCAAAGGAATGAAACACATAAAATATAGACTATTCTGGGCTTGGGAATTTGAGAAAGAAGAAAAATGGTTGAATGAGATGTCAGCCAATGGCTTTCAGCTGGTTAGCGTAGGCCCTTTCAGATACGTGTTTGACGATTCTTGCAAGGAAGCCTATACGTACAAGCTAGAGCTGTTGGACAGTCTGCCGTCTAGCTCAAAGAGCATCGACTATATTCGATTCTTGGAAGAAACAGGCATCGAACATGTCGGCTCTATGCTTAGATGGGCTTATTTTAGAAAAAAGGCAAAAGAAGGAAGCTTTGAGCTCTATTCTGATATTCCCTCGAAAATCAAATACTACAAACGCTTTATTCTCTTGTTTTTAGGCATCAGTCCGTTGATGATCGTTAATATTATCAATAATTTCATTGCCTACGCTCACCATCGGTATACGATCAATTTAATCGCCGGATTGCTGCCTTTGGCTTTAAGCCTCTTGATAGGTAAAGGCTTGTTTGAAATTCATCAAAAGATCCAACAACTAAGAAAAGAGCAAATCATAAACGAATAGCACTGAACCAACAAAAAACAAAAGGGACGGTTCCTTTTGTTTTTTGTTGGTTTAAAATTTTCCGTTGATAATTAATTGATAAACTATTACAATTAATTTATCTTATTTTTCTTCAAAGAATATATTTATCACATTTTTACAAAACTATTACAAGGGGTAGAACGATGAGAAAAAAAGGAAGAAAATTTTTCCTGTTAATGCTGGCAATGGTAGTATTGTTAACGATGCCTATGCAAGCATTAGCACAGGAACAAACAGGCTTTGTGGATATGCCAAACAACTGGTCAACCGAAGCATTGACAAAGGCAGTGGAAAATGGACTCTTATCAGGGTATAACGGGCGACTTCATCCAAACCATTACTTAACGAGAGCTGAAATGGCAACCATCCTCAACAGAGCTTTTAGAGCAACCGAGCATGTCGATATTTCTAATTACACCGATGTTAAGCCAACCGATTGGTTTTATGATGACATGTCAAAAGCAGTAGGAATGGGACTATTTAAAGGATATGCAAATCAACTAAGACCAAATGACTTCATTACAAGAGAAGAAGTGTTCGGTGTCTTGTCAAACGCATTCTCGTTAAAAGCAGAAGAAGCAAACAAAGAATTTGTGGATAGTCATGATCTTTCACCATGGGCATTAGAAAGTGTTAACGGAATGGTGAATGGTGGTTATATAAGTGGTTCAAACGGGAAATTGAATCCAAAAGCAAACATAACAAGAGCAGAATTTGCACAAGTCATGCACAACATCATCAAACATTATGTCCATAAAGCGACAACATATGAAGAAATAAATGCAGGCAATGTTATCGTCAACACACCCAATGCAACCTTGAGAAATGTAACAATAAAAGGCGACTTGATCATAGCAGAAGGTGTAGGAGAAGGTGAAGTAACCTTAGATAATGTAAAAGTAGAAGGTAGGCTACTTGTAAGAGCAGGTGGAGACAACTCTATCCTTATCAAAGGAGATTCAGAAATTGAGTCAATCATTATTGTAAAACAAGGCAATAAAGTACGCATATTTAATGAAACAGGAAAAGAAATTGCAGTAACGACAATAGAAGGAACAGCAGATGTAATATTAGAGGGTGCATTTAAAAATGTAATCGTACAATCGCCAGATATTATAGTATACGCACAAAATACAGAGATAGAAAACATAGAGATAAATGGAACAAGAAGTAGAGTTATAGTAGATCAAGAATCAGAAATAGAAAAAGTAGTAGTAAAGGCTGCCCATGTTGTAATAGAAGGAAAAGGAACTGTAAAATCAGTAGAAGTAAGCGCAGGTGGCTCAGGAACACAGATAATCACCTCGGACACCTTAATCGATGTTGATAAGGCAGCCAATGATGTAGTTGGAACAGGCGGGGTAGAAATTGAACCCAATATAACCTATGTAAATGGAACGACAGAAACACAAAATGCAAAACCATTGCAACCACCAACTACTAGTGGTACTACCACCACTTATCTAGTAAATTTCTCAGTAGTAGGAGATAACGGGACTTTAACAGCCACAAGAACCAATGGGAGCCGAGTAAGTAGAGGAACAAGTGTTACCTTTACCGCCACTCCCAACGAATCTTATGAAATAAAAGAATGGAAAGTTAACGGGGAAATAGTAGAAAGCGGAAGCCTATTAACAAGAACTGTAAATTCAAACACAACAGTAACAGTAGAATTTAAAGAAATAGTAGTTGAACCTACAATGTATACCGTCACTTATTCAGTTATTGGGACTGGGGGAACACTTGAAGCATCTGTTCCAAATGGAGGAACAGCACAAGAAGGTAGTTCGGTTGACTTCACAGCTATACCAGACGAAGGCTACCGATTAAAGGAATGGACAGTCAATGGAGAAGTTATTGATTGGCTAACCGGACTTAATGTATCAAGAGATATGAATATGGATGTAGATTTCAAGGTAGCATTTGAACCAATAGAATCTGCCCCCATCATGTTCACCGTCACTTATGAAGTGGTAGGAGATTATGGTGGAACAATTCAAGCATATGAGGGGAACAGTCTAAATCCAACTGATAACCCGATAAACAGTGGCGACGAAGTGGAAATAGGTACTGAACTTAGGCTTATATCAACTCCAGATGAACATAAGCAAATAAGGGAAATCAAGATAAACAACGGCGTAGTAATGAATACAAATGTACTTGATGTAGCACCTGTAATGAGTGACATTCACATTACCGTTGAGTTTGAAACAATCGAGTATACCCTCAACTTCAGTGTGTTAGGAGAAAACGGCAGTATAACAGCAACTAGTACGACCTATGCAACTGTAACAAATGGAATGAAAGTTTATAGAGGAACGTCCTTAAGATTTGAATCGGTACCTGACGATGGCTATAGAATTAAGGACTGGGAAATTAATGGTTTGTCATATGGACCGACGCTAGCTGTGGAGTTGACTTTTGTATCAGAAGACACAACAGTAACTCTTGAATTTGAACCAATAAATAATGCACCTGTAGCAGTAGATGATAGTGCGACAGTAAATGAGGATGCTACAGTATTAGTAGATGTCCTAGCCAACGATACGGATGTTGACGGAGATACCTTGAGTATAACTTCCTTTACCCAAGGGCAGTATGGTTCAGTAACCAGAGAAGGAGATTCATTGCGTTATGCACCAAATACAGAATTTAGGGAAATAGACAGTTTTGAGTATGAAATAAATGACGGTAATGGAGGAACAGATACAGCAACTGTAAATATAATTGTAAATATTACCAGCGCATTGCAAAATTTATACAGCTTTAATTATAGCGAAACAAGTGGAGAATTTGATTTTTCATTTACACTTATAACTGAAGGTGTATATGTATTTGAAACGAGTCAATATATTGAACCATGTGATACAGTCATGTATATGTATGATTCGAATAACAATCTCATTGCCATGAATGATAATTATATTGACTCATACGCAACCATAGTAATAAAATTGAGTCCTGGGGATTATATTTTGTCAGTGGAAGAAAAGAATCTACAACTATTAAATACAACTTTTACTATATATCTAAAAAGCGATACTGAAGTCAATGATACACCGGTAGCAGTAGATGATACTGTGACAGTGAACGAAGATAGCACCGTATTAATAGATGTCCTAGCTAACGATACGGATGCAGACGGAGACACCTTATCCATCACAGGATTTACCCAGGGCACAAATGGAACAGTTACCCAAGAAGGAGACAGCCTAAGATATACACCAAATCCTAATTTTTATGGGTCAGACAGTTTTATGTATGAAATAAGTGATGGCAACGGAGGAATCGCAACGGCCATTGTAAGTATTACTGTTAATCCCATATAGCAAAACAAGGGTGCGGTTGTTTTAACCGCACCCTTGTTGTTCACTCAATAATATTATGCCAAACAAAAGGAACCGTCCCTTTTGTTTTGTCCCTTTTGTTTTTTGTTCAGACAAAATCTTTGGCTAAAGTCATATAACGATGATTGTCCGTGTAAATGATTCTAAAGCCTGTTTCTTTTGCAATGAAGTGAAATGTTTTTGGTGTGTAAAACGAGATATGCGTGCAATCTCTGATATAATGCCACTCTTTGAAAGAATCTTCCTCATTTTCATGAAACAAGGTCATGATTGCCAAAACCCCATTATTGTTCAACAATTGGGAAAATAGTTCGAAGTAGGGCATTGGATCTTTCAAATGTTCAACCACCTCTGTACAAGTTATCACATCATATTGCTGCCCAATATAAGTCTTGTCTTTCGCATAGAATAGATCGTAAATATCCATCTTGTAGTCGTAGTCTCTCCCAAGAATCTGTGCAAGGACTGGCGAAGGACCGCTACCAAAATCAAGTCCCTTTTTCCCATCGCTTACATGTTTGAATACCGCCTTTTCTAAAAATTTTTTAAAAAACTCGACATATTTAGGGTCGTCAATCGAATTGTTGTGGTTATTATAATTGCTTAGCTCTTGTTCTTCTGAGACAATTTGTTTTTCATCCTTTGAAATAAACTCACACCTTTCGCAGGAATGGTAACTGCCAAATATAGGATGATTGATTTTTCTCGTGGTAAATCCACAAATCTTACACATCTTTATTTCTTTTCTCTGAGAGGGATAGCAAGTCATTGATGACTCCTTTCTGTTTTAAATTGTATTCAGCATCTTTTAGATTGCCTCTAGCAATGGCAATCATTTCTTCTGCTTTCATCACCTTGTTTTCTTTATCAACCAGTTTTACACTTCCCTTAACTAGTTTAGTTCTCCAGTTTTTTGCGTGTTTAAACTCTTCCACTTCACCCCATAAATCAGGTACCGGTAAAAAACCTGTTGCGAATAGTTTATAGAATCCTTCTGGGGAATACAAGTTTTCAATGCTATCTTCCATAGCTGCAATGATCTTAACTGCAGATTGATACAGTTCTGTTGACCTTTCGTTTAGATCAGAATGCTTTACCCTATCGTCCGTTTTGCCTTGTCTTTTTATTTCTCGATATTTTTGAAGGGTGTGTTGCGTGATTTTTATGCTTTCATCAATTATGTCAGGGGTTGCAAGATGAGAGGCTTCCGAGTAGCTTACCACATGAATGATTGGAGGACTCCCCTCATTGAGAGGCACAATATCATCCATTAAGGCGGTCACTGCCGCTAGTTGAATTCTTGCTTCATATAAGTCTGGCTTAAAGTAATCAAGGCCTGCTCTAGGCTGTAGTATGACTCGAAAACCATCCTCTTCCAGCGTCTTTATTGTCTTCAACAGGGCTCTAGATTTAGCTAAATCCTGAATACCCCATGTTAACCTAGGTGTATTTAGCATGTTCTGAAGAATATACGTTTTTACTCCTAGTTTTTTTGCCAATTTTGCTGCTAGATAGGCCGATACAATATATGTGACATCATCTGCACCTCTAAAAGCAAAATGATGGGAGACATTTGCTTCAAAAGGCTTGTTTGATTTTGCAATGTACTTAAGTGTCTCCATATGCTGTTTTAGATTCGTATAAACATCATAAGGTCCTCTTTTGTCAAGCTTGTTAAACCACCATAGCGATAATGCGTGCCAACAAATATTTAATGTTTGTTCGTGCATTTGAGCAAGGCTGGGTATGTTTTTGGTCCCTGAATAAGTCCTCACCAATAAAGGTCTTGATGCTTCCCATATCATTCGATACTCTTCTGGTGAATTAATTGGAACGCCGCCACCATTTGTTTGATCTTCCCAATCTTCTCCAAAGTGTGATTGTGTTAATTGGGAGCTCCCAATAGATAAAATATCTAACCATCCTGATTTCGCTAATTGTTTCGACCAGGATAAGCACTCATTCACTGATTCTATGCGGCTTATTGTGGACGAATAAGGCCCCACATGAGCTCTGATTAATGGGGTGGTGTTTTTTAGATTCGCATCCAGTCTTTTAATAACCGTGTCTTTATCTGTTCCATATTCTCTATATTTTGACCTGTCCATTGGCTTGTACTCTAGATGTTTCTGTGAGTCAATCACTTCTTTTCCAAACGCCAACAAAGCATCATCGTATTGACTTCCTTCAACTATGTTTTTTGGAATTTTATCCTCTGATACTCCCATTTTTAAAAGCGTTTCCCTGGCTGACTCTCCACCTGAAAATGTTCTAACTAACCCTCTAAACTCTTTTTCAATCAACTTGCAAGCACTGGGCAGCCCTCCAAAAAACATGTCGTCAATTGGACCCCCTTGAAATTTCATCAGATTTTCTTTTTTCATTTCTTCAACGATATACCCCACCATATTGAGGGCATCATCTTGATCTAACCTATAGCTGATTCCTAGTCTATTAAGCTGATTCTCTCGAATCCATTGAATCACCCTTTTTCTTTTCGACTCATGCTTGGATTCATTCATCGCTTTTGCTATAAAATCATCGGCAATGATTACCTCATAGCCACAATCACGCAATAACTCTGCCACCGAATTGACCCCAAGGGTGTGGGCATCTATGGCAGGCTTTATGAAACCATATTTAATAGGTTTGCCCTCCATACGTTCCTCCTAACAAATCCACCAACCCTCTCATATCCTCTTTGAAATCCAAGTTTTCCAAATTACGGCCATTTTTTCTATAATCGACCTCCATTAGTTTTGATGCTAAATCAATGATTAATGTGGTGTGGCTCATGTCAAGTCCCAACTTGATTCCGATTGCCTCAAGTGGCACCAGTCCACAAGGTACGTCTTCGAATAGGTATCTATGATTTAATGAAATTGGTGCGTCAATCGTCTTGTATACTTCATTGTTTTGAATGCACTCATGTAAGTTATCGCCTTTAACATGATAGGTTCTGATTAACCATTCTTTTGCAGATTCAACTTTGTGTCCTAATGATTCAGATACAGCTATTCTTTCTATGTCGATTTTTTCAATCAATCTGCCTATTGTGGGGGTGATGCCTTCGTTGTAATACTTATAAATGTTTTGTTCGCTTTCTGTCCGACCAGCATTTAATAGCAATGGCGCACAATGAAGCACCATCCCTACGTTGCCTATCGATGTTTCGATCATGGATTCCGCTTGCAAAAAATAGCCTCTTAGGCATTTTGGCAAATCATTTATAATGGATTTGTTTGGTTTTATTCCTAGTGATGCTATTAAAACAGAATCTTTAAAAGCCATGATGTTAACTGCGTCTTCGTCTGTCTTTCTGCAAGTGTAGATGATGGTCTGAGTTTCCGCAATCATTTGGCTGTGCTTTTTGTTATGCTGTTCATAACTATGCTTAAATTCTATTGCCCCAAATGTTCTCCCTGGATTTAATACAATGATTGTAGATTTGTTGAGGTTGTTTCCTACTAATTCTGCCAACTCTTTATGCGCATTTGCAGGTGTGGTTATTAAGATGATGTCTGGATCCTTAAGCGCAATGTTTATGTCGTTTGTAATGCAGTACACCGGAATATTGCCGTTTATAACACCTTCACAACGAATCACATGGGTTTTCATTAGTCTTTCAATCGAGCTGCGGGATCTATTCCAAAGCGTTACTTGATTTCCTTCTGCACTTAAGTGGGCTGCCATTGCGACACCTGAATTGCCAGCACCTATTACAGTTACTTTCATACTTTGCCTCCTTCATTTGTACTTTGCAAAGAATCATCCTTAAGCGATCAATAATAGATGTGATATAAAATTTATGGAGATGATCACTCATCTCCATTTGTTTGTCTATTTACACGTTTGTTGGACTAATGCATCCTAGGGCATCATCAGACCTTCTATGGTATTGTGTTTACCTTATTATACCATTTATGGCACACAAAAAGACACTCTAATCTGAGTGCCTTCCTGCTATTTGTTCTTTTATAAATCTCCGGTATCTTCCAAAACTTCTCTAAGAAATTCGTGAATGGAGAAGTCGGGATTCGAGTAAATTGTTGTATTTCCAATCTTTGTACCATCAGCTTTTACTTTACTCTTACGAATTGTTTCCGCCCTTCTAATTGCTGCTTTTACATCATCTAAGGTTATTTGACTCAGGATCCTTCTTATAACGTCTTCATTCTTTATATCGTCTGTGGACTTCAACCCAAAGATTCTACGAACATCTGAGATATAAGCATCGTTTCTCTTAAACTCCACATCGTTATGGTCAAAATCAAATACTGTAGCACTGTCATAGTTCTCATATCTTTTTTCAAGTCGATGTGGTAAATCTTCAAAAGTATTAAACTTAACCACTTTCCTTGGAAAATCTTTAATCAGCTTAGCCACATGATTCAAATACATTGTTTCCTGCTGTCCATCACAAATGCATAGATATGCTTTTCTATAGTTTGCCATCTTCATCCTCCTCACTACTGTTTTGATCTAACAGCTTAGAAAAATCGATGAAGGGAAGCGCTCCGTAGTTCCCTTTGAAGTAATTGATTAGATAATTATGGTCATTTCTTACCTCTTCAGCGCCAAAATCAGCTAAAGAATAAATCACGCTTTCAAAGGAATCCGTATCCTTTTCAACGAACCTGATCTGATCTCTTCTGAATATTTTATTGTTTAGATAAATCGGATTATGCGTTGTGAAAATCAACTGTGCGCCAGCTTTGTTTAAATCACTGTCATTAAAAAGCGCCAAGATCCCTTTAATCAGTTCTGGGTGTATTGCTGCATCGAACTCATCAAGAATAAATACCCCACCCGATTTAAAAAGTTTCTCAAAAGGAATCGCAAAATCAACAAGTTTAAGTGTTCCTCTTGATTCCATGAGCTCTGCCGGTATCACGATATTTTCATCGTGGTATTTATAGATAGAAACTAGCTCCATACTGGATGACTCTTTATCTTCCGACTTGTTTGATTTAAAGGCTATACCCTGTGGGCCAAAATCTGCATTCTTGACAAACCCATCAAGGATCTTATTCCATGCAAAAAAGTCTTTCTTTGGACTGTCTTCCAATGAAAATGTTAGGTTCGTTTTCTTCAGTGTGAAGTCGCTCACCACCACAAGTTCGTCTTTAAAGAAGTCTAGCACCATATCCGCTAGTTCATTGCTAATAGTACTTTTAAAAGCCCTCGATAAGAACAGCTCAGACTTATCAATATAGGTCAAAAATTCAGATACAATACGTCTAGTTTCTTTTTTGAAAGTGCTCACTTCAACTTCAAAACCAAATTCTAGACGTTTTCCTCCATAAATAAAATCAATCTCAAATTTCATCGGTTTCTCTGATTCCTGATAGGCAAATGGGTAGAGTTCAAGGTTCTTTAAGTTTGGTATATTAGCCTCAAGGGACCCTGAAAGAACAATATCTTTCATTACTGCCAGGGACATGATGATATTGGATTTCCCACTGGCGTTAGCTCCATATATTACTGATGAGGGTACAACCCTCAAATCATATTCTCTAATGAGATTATCATTAAGTGTGGTTTGTCTGCCAGCTATCATCGAAAGACTGGTCATTTCTTTAAACGACCTGAAATTTGAAAATCTATAATCAATTAACATTGTAAAACCTCCTCTGTCAGGATTTCATTAGTAGTTTTATTTACTCCCATCCTTATCGCCTCCATCTTTTAGCTGCTCTAGGATGTCTTTGAGCTTCTCTGGGATAGGCAGTCCAAGTCTTGTTGCATTTTCAATGATGCTAATCCCTTCATTGGACAGATAAAAGAAAATCACTACTTTCTTGAAAATCCCCTTAGCACCTACATCGCTGGATAAGTGCTTTTCTAACACAGCACACATGACTCCAAGCAGATAGTCGATCACCACGAAGGCAATCAAAGCATACAAAAACCCATCATAACCTCCCAAAAAGTAACCCAACCAACCGCCCACAGCTGCAAATATCATCTGAACAATGTTCCAAATATCTCTCATTGTCGTTCCCTCACTTTCATAAGTTTGTGTATATAAAAAGACGCCCAGTGAAGGACGTCATCGTTTTCATTAGTATGGAGCATAGTAAACATAGCCGCTGGCCTTGGCATAGAACCCATCTCCAGGAATGTAGATAGCACCATCGAAGGTATCATACTGAAGTATATTATTAAAAATATGATCATAGCTCATGGATTCAGCCCTCCTTTATACTTTTGTGACACTGGTGATTCGACCACCGCTATCCACGGTGTAGTTGTATGTCGCTGTTGTTCCATCTGCATATTCTATATAAAAACTCATCATATCCACCGTTAAGGTGGACACTTCCTTTAAGAGAAGCTCCGAGAAAATATTGTCGAGGGTGATGCTAGTGATTCTGCCCCCACTGTCTGTGGTGTACTGGTACTGGGCATGATACTGATGGGTATCTCCCTTCTCCACCCGAATGTTGTACCGGTAGAATGGCTTGTATTCCAAAGAGATGATTCTTGTCTTCACGTTAATCCCCAAGGGATTGAAAACAATCTGTACATTATCTCCCACTGCAAGATTTAAAAGTTTAAAGAATGAAATGTCATAAGAAGAAGCATTCTCCCTGGAATCATGGGATACCGCTACGTTGGTGACATTCTTTGAATCCATTACCGGGATGTAGTCGATGCTTCCCCTGTGGCTTCGGATGTTGATGTTGTAACCATCGTACTCAATCTCGCCACAAAGGATGGCAATGTACTGCATCAGGGCAGCCCTTCTTGAGACTTCCTGATTGATTTTCATGGTGACACTTTCTGTGTAGTCAACAACCCCCGCATTAAAAGGAGTTCCTGAAAGAACTTGAGCAAGTCCCGCTGATGGATCCCCAGTGAAATCAAACTCTGTGATGTTATACATCTCATGGTTAAGTAGGTAAGATACATGCTCGCAGATCACGGAACAGATAGGAAGGCTGCCCTGAAGACTCT
>Ga0334895_1000625_pt1 | contig 44993 bp, 36 predicted proteins | sample GraSluR3_MG_7_FD_207229 | JGI IMG/M metagenome (GOLD analysis project Ga0334895, IMG submission 207229) | Sludge microbial communities from methane-producing bioreactor in Wageningen University, Netherlands - Granular Sludge_31_05-R3 | ecosystem: Engineered > Bioreactor > Anaerobic >... | reverse complement strand
CTTAAATACCCCTTGAAAATCGAGTTCTTTAGCCGGGTCGTTCACATTCTTTTCCAAACCGTAGGGTGGATCGGCTTTAATTTACAAAATGGGAACGGCGCCTGCAATAAAGAGGCATATTATTTCACTACTGTCCGGTTAAAGATCATACAAAACCGCCAGAAGTGTTATAAATAAAGGGATAAAGGTTCTTTGAAATATTTTTCGATTTGAAATCGAGTACTGAGTTTTTATGACAGTTTTGCCAAATGAATTCAGGCAGAACAATTTTATCGCAGGTACTCGACTTTGTTTCGAGGTATGAGTTTGACAAATGCGTAGATAAGTATCAAGGCAATTACAGGGTACGCTCTTTCTCCTGTTGGGAACAATTTATAGTAATGGCATTTGCCCAGTTAACAGGCAGGGAAAGCCTGCGTGATATTGAATCATGTTTAGGCGCAATATCGTCTAAGTTATACCATTCCGGGGTTAGGAGTGATATAAAAAAATCAACATTGGCTGATGCCAACGAAAAACGGGATTGGCGGATTTATGCAGAGTTTGCCCAATTATTAATCCGGGAAGCCAGAAAGTTATATAAAAATGACAATTCGTTTTCTGTCAATATTGATGAGATTGCCTATGCTTTGGACAGCAGCACTATTGACCTGTGCCTGTCGCTGTTCCCGTGGGCAAGGTTCAGGAAAAACAAAGGGGCGGTAAAAATGCATACCCAATTAGACCTGCGTGGTTCGATACCAACATTTATAGAGATTACTGATGGGAAAATACATGATGTCAATATCCTTGATCTTTTAATCCTTGAACCCGGAGCATTCTATATTATGGACAGGGCATACCTCGACTTTGAAAGGCTATACCACATGCACCAATGTTTGGCCTTTTTTGTTGTTAGGGAAAAACACAATTTTAATTTCCGGAGGCTTTATTCTCGTGAGGTTGACAAAACAGCAGGTTTTAGATGCGACCAAACTATAAAACTTACGGGTTTTTATACATCAAAAAAATACCTTGAGAAGCTTAGAAGGATAAAGTATTACGATAAAGAAAGGGACAAGACACTGGTTTTTATCACGAACAATTTTGTTTATAGTGCTGAAATAATTGCACAACTTTACAAAGAACGATGGAGAATCGAATTATTTTTCAAATGGATAAAACAGCATTTGCGAATAAAGCGTTTTTATGGGACGACCTTAAATGCAGTGTATACTCAAATATGGATAGCAGTCAGTGTTTATTTGCTGGTTGCAATTATGAAAAAGAAGTTGAAATTGAAGCAGGAACTTTACACAATAATACAGATTTTGAGCATCAGTATTTTTGAGAAAGTATCTGTAAATCAATTATTTGAAAATGGAAATTACAAAAATAATAACGACTCCGATTATAACCAACTGAAAATGTTTGACTTATAACCGGACAGTAGTGATATTATTTCAATAATCAAATTAAGAACGGATTGCAATCTGGTGCCGGATTTTTTCATTACTTCCCATTTTTTTGTACTTTTAATCAATCAAACAAATGAGTATGGAAACTGAAGAAACATCGAACGGCGAACCAAAAAAAATCTCGAATAAATTTTACGACAGTGAATTGAACCGGCTTCAGATTGAACTGGTGAAACTGCAGGAATGGATTAAAACACAGGGCCTGAAGGTAATCGTGATTTTTGAAGGACGAGATGCAGCGGGGAAAGGCGGTACGATTAAGCGGATTACCCAGGTACTAAATCCGCGTATTTGCCGGGTAGTAGCGCTTGGCACTCCTACCGAACGTGAAAAAACCCAGTGGTATTTCCAGCGGTATGTCCCTCACCTTCCGGCAGGTGGCGAAATGGTGCTTTTCGACCGAAGCTGGTACAACCGTGCCGGAGTGGAAAAAGTGATGGGGTTTTGCACCAACGACGAATACTGGGAGTTTCTTCGCTCCTGCCCCAATTTTGAACGGATGCTGATTCGTGCAGGAATTATCCTCATAAAATACTGGTTTTCGGTGAGTGAAGAAGAGCAGGAAAAACGGTTCAAAGCCCGGATGGCTGATCCGACCAAACGGTGGAAACTAAGCCCGATGGATTTAAAATCGCGTGAGTTGTATGTGGAATATTCCAAAGCCAAAGATGAAATGTTTGCTTACACCGACACAAAAATCAGTCCGTGGTATATGGTTGATGCCGACAATAAAAAGCGCGCAAGACTGAACTGTATCCATCATTTATTGTCAATGATTCCGTATGAAGATTTAACGCCCGAACCGATAGAATTGCCTCCGCGCAAAGACAGCAAGGGCTATGTTCGGCCTCCCATTGGGGAAATGACCTATGTTCCTGAAGTGTATTAATTGTCGAGTGTACGGGTCATGTCGTAGATGTTTTTTTCCTGGCCTTCGATAAATCCCTGGAAAAGCCGTGGTCCATCTTCTGTTTCCTGCCAGCCACGTTCAATTAATTCGAGATAGCCGTAAGTCCAGGTTATTTCATCGGGCCCGTCGTCGCTCTTTACTTTTATTTCTTCCTTAACCGCATATGTAGCTGACTGCCGCAAAATATCGCCCTTTGCACCTTCAATATTTTCTTTTACTGCAACACCTGCATTTTTTAAAGCCCTGACTGTAGTTTCGATGTTGGGCAACGATTTTGCTTCCTGAGCATTGATTAACACGGCAAAATGACTGGGTGCATTCCCGTGGAGCAATACCCATGCAGCATAGTGCGACACCTCATTCAGTTTTATTACCGTGTCTTTTGGCGGCGGATTCCATGGGCGGCGGAAATAACCAGATAGTTCATCTGTCAGAATTTCAGCTGCTTCTGAGGTAAGCTGACCATCCTGTTTCAACCGGCTTAACAGTTCTATTCCCAGATCGGAAAGAAGGTAAGGTGTTTCGGACACTACTTCGGGGAGAAGCAGCTTAGCCCAACCGGGAAGTTGCTGAACGTTGAGCTGGCTTACAAAAATTTTGGGAAGGTCAGGTGCATCATGCTCTAAAAAAATGGCTTTCAGTTTCTTTTTGGGCAACACGTAATTTCCTGCTGCATGGAAGCCAAAACACTCAAAAATGTGCCTGACGGCCTGAATTCCTGCCGGTTGCTCCCCCGTATTCATATCCAGCGAACGAAAACCGATATGGTCAATCACAATGCGGCCTCCCTTATTTTCAACCATTGCCGCATAGGAACGCGCTGCCGGGACGCGCGAAAGAAAAGCCTCCCGTAATCTTTCGGTTAACATCCGGGCAATATCAGTTGCATTCTGCTTCATATTCCCCTTAAACAGAAAAACCGGCCCAAGGGTTACCAAAAAAAATGTGTTTTTAAATATTGTTTTATTCAGAAATTTAACAGGAAGGAAGTTTCCGGTTATAATTCAGCTTTCCCTGCTTTTTTCATAAAGCGGAGCACCTCTTTTTTGGGGAAGGGAGAAGTTGCACCTACTCGGGTAGCACTCACAGCGCCTGCAGCATTCCCAAAAGCAAGTGCATCCTGCAAACTGCTTCCATGAAGATAATAATGCAGGAAGCCGGCTGAAAAGGCCATGCCCGAGCCAATATTGTCTTTCATTTCAATTCGGTACCCTGCATCTGAGAAGGAACCTTCATTTTTATGAAAAGCAAAAACACCTTGGGGGCCTCTGGTAACAAGCACAAGATCAATCTGGTATTTTTCAGTGAGCTGCCGGCCAAAGGACTCCATATCTCCGTTTTTTAACCCCAGACGCTGAATTAAAAAATCGATTTCCTTTTCCTTTATCCGTACAATTTGTGAAGCACGCAGCAGGCTTTCAACCACAGAAGAATTGAAAAAGTGCTGAAACAGTTTCAAATCGAAAAACTTCAGGGAGTTGGGCGATTCTTTAATCAGTTCACGAAGGGTGTTCTTTGAAATACCAAACCGCTGAGGAAGCAAACCGAAGAAAAGACAGTCGGCCTGGCGCGCCAGTTTCAGTGCTTCGGCAGAAAATTCGATGTGGTCGAAAGCCACATCGGAAGTTACATCAAATACCGGCTCGCTTTTTTCGTCGAAGGTGATGTTCACAGTGCCGGTAGGGAATTCAGTATCGGTTTGAACATTGGCAGTGGAAATGCCAAGTTTTTTCAGACGCTGAATCGCCTCACGACCAGGTTCGTCGTCGCCCACCCGCGAGAGCAAATGCCCTTCTTCGCCAAACAAATTACAACGAAAAACCATGTTGGAAGGAGTTCCGCCCAACACTTTACCATTGGGCAGAATATCCCACACAACTTCACCAAATGCAACAATTTTTTTCCTCATCGATTACTTTTTGTCCGCGACAAAAATAAAGATTAATCGACAGGGATTCAAATTTTGTTTTTCACAAATTCGTCTAAGATTTCATTCAGTTTTGGATGACCGATTTCCTCCAGATCGTAATAAACCCGGGTAAAAGGTTTGTCAATTTTCACCACCCGGTTCAGGTCGATGGGTGTACCTATAACTACCGAATCACAATCCGTCTTTTTGATGGTTTTTTCCAAATCTTTTATCTGCTCGGGACCATACCCCATCGCAGGAAGTAATTTTCCAATTTCGGGATACTGTTCGAACGTTTGAGTAAGCCTGCCGGTGGTATATGGCCTCGGATCGATAATTTCGGAAGCACCATATTTGCGGGCTGCAACCACGGCAGCACCTATTTTCATTTCACCATGGGTGAGCGTAGGACCGTCTTCCACACACAACACCCGTTTACCTTTAATAAGGCCGGCATCATCTACTCTTACAGGGCTGGCCGCATCTACAACAATTGCTTTGGGATTAACCGAGGCAATGTTTTTACGAAGTTCCTCCACTTTCTGAGGTTCAGCTGTATCCATTTTATTAATAACGACCACATCGGCAGTGCGCAAAACAACCTGGCTGGGGTAATAGGTAAGTTCGGCGCCGACCCGGTGCGGATCGGTAATAGCGATGGACAAATCGGCTTCATAAAACGAAAAGTCGTTGTTGCCGCCATCCCATAAAATAACATCGCAACCGTCTGGGTCGTTTTCGGCGGCGTGGAGGATGGCTTCATAGTCAACTCCGGCATAAATTACATTTCCCCGGGCAATGTGCGGCTCATACTCCTCCATTTCCTCAATGGTGCATTTGTGTTTCTCCAAATCGCCGATGGTGGCATAGCGTTGCACTTTTTGTTTTACCAGGTCGCCGTAAGGCATCGGGTGCCGGATGGCCACCACCTTCAGTCCCTTCTCCATCAACAGCTGAATAATTTTCCGGCTGGTTTGGCTTTTGCCCGAGCCGGTGCGGGTTGCACACACCGAAATAACCGGTTTCGACGATTGCAGCATGGTTTGTTTGGGTCCCAAAAGCATGAATGAAGCCCCGGCGGCATTTACCCGTGCCGATGTCTCCATTACCCGTTGGTTGGGCACATCGCTGTATGCAAACACGCAAACATCAACTTTATGCTCCATAATCAGCTCTTCCAGCTTTTCTTCCGCATACACCGGAATGCCTTTGGGGTAAAATGCTCCGGCCAGTTCTGCCGGATATTTTCGCCCCTCGATGTCGGGAATTTGCGTAGCGGTAAAGGCCACCACTTCAAACTCGTTGTTGTTTCTGAAAAAAGTGTTGAAATTGTGAAAATCGCGCCCTGCGGCGCCCAAAATAATAACTTTTTGTTTTGCCATAAGTTTTTGTTTTAATAACGCGAAAAAATAAGGGTTACGGTCGGGAAAAAACAGGACAAATCTCATATGCAGCAATCGCTCGAAATTATGAGCCGTTATACTTCACTTCCTGAGAAATCAGCTCTGGCAGTTGATATTCTGAATCAGAATCCAGATTTTATCCGGCATCATTTTACCTTGTTCATGAATGACATCATCGGCTTTGTGGAAAGCGAATCGGGCATCATTGTTCAAAAGCCCGAAAATACCAAAAAATGAGGGGAATTGAATTTCAACATCATCTATTGTGAGAGATAGTCGAGCCGGCTGGCATCGAGCCGTAAAAAAATGAACAGCAGAATGGTAAAAGACCACAACGAGGAACCGCCATAACTAAAAAAAGGCAAAGGGATTCCAATTACCGGCATCAGTCCTATGGTCATACCAATATTCACTGCAAAATGGAAGAAAAGAACAACTGCTGCCGAGTAGCCGTAAATTCGTGAAAAACCCGATCGTTGCCGTTCTGCCAGCAGCACAAGTCTCACAAAAAGCAGCACAAACAAAAGCACCACTACAAATGTGCCGGCAAACCCCCATTCTTCTCCAACAGTGCAGAATATAAAATCGGTGCTTTGCGCGGGCACAAAGTTAAATTTGGTTTGTGTGCCATTCAGAAAGCCTTTTCCCCACATACCACCCGAGCCAATGGCAATTTTACTCTGGTTTACATTGTACCCGACGCCCAGCGGATCAGACTCGATGCCCAGAAGCTCATTTATACGCGCCTGCTGGTAAGAGGAAAGAACATTGTCGAAGGTATAATCAACAGTTACAGAAAACAGTACTGCCCCGATAAAAACAAGTGCAATCATTGAATAGCTCTTCAATTTTTTCCGCAGGCTATAAACCCAGGCAGCAATACCCCCAAGCATCAGCATCCCGGCCAGGATGTGTTCCGGTTTTAATCCTGCCTTTATGAAGAACCCAAGTCCTGCAAATAAAGCAAGTGCCGCTGCAAAAAACAATACCACTCTGAAAAAATGCTTCATTCCGGGATTCAGTATCAGAAATACAACCAGGGCAATAACTGCAAGCAAAATAAAAAAAGTAACCTCGGGCAATACCAGTGAAAAGACGAAAAGCAGAACAATTAGGGTAATGAAGAACAAAACCACCCCCGAAAGCCCTTCGCGGTAAAGAACCAGTATGAAACTGAAATAGACCAGAGCCGACCCCATATCGTTTTGAAGCAAAATAAGAAGTACGGGTAAAAAAATGATAACTCCAATCGTTAACAGCGACTTAAATCGCTTTAGTTTAAAACCAAATGTGCTCATGTACTTTGCCAGGACCAGGGCAGTAGTGAACTTACCAAACTCGGCAGGCTGAATAGCAAAACTGCCAATGGTAAGCCACGATTTGGAGTTATTTACCGTGGTTCCGAAAAAAAGAACCATAATAAGTAAAAAAATGACGGCGCCATAAAAGAACCAGGCAAAAAAAACATAGAAGTTGGTTTCGATTAGAAGAATAACAAATGCGATAAGGAGTGCAGCGCCAATCCAAACCATCTGCTTTCCGTACCTTTGCGAAACATCGAAAATGCTGTGATGATCGGCATCGTAAACCGCGGCATAAATGTTTATCCACCCCAGAAATACAAGTACCAGGTAGATAAATACAGTTAACCAGTCGATATTTGCCCAAAGGCTGTTTCTTTTTGCCACTTTATTTTGGTTGAATCGGATTTAACAAATTCGCATCGAGCATTCGTGTTTCTATCCATTTCCGCTCTGTTGAAATGGAATCGTTCAGGTATTTTTCTACCAGCAAACTGGCTATAGGAGCTGCAAACCTTGCACCCCAAACGCCGCTTTCAATATAAACCGAAATGGCAATTTGCGGGTTTTCCCTGGGAGCAAATGCCATGAATACGGAATGATCGGAACCATGCGGGTTCTCAGCTGTTCCTGTTTTTCCACACATGGCAATGCCCGGAATACGCGACAGGTAGGCCGTATTGGTTTGCTCAACAGCCCTTTGCATCCCCTCAATCACGGGTTCAAAATGCTCCTCTGAAACTCCCACAAAGTTTCTCGTTTTCAGCCGGTTGGGGATTCCACCATCTTCAATTTCTTTAACTACATGAGGAGTAAGATAGTACCCCCGGTTGGCCACAGCGGCACAGTAATTGGCCAGCTGAATGGGTGTAACACCCAGCTCGCCCTGCCCAATGGCCAGCGAACGTACCGTTAACGCGTTCCAACGCCCGGTTCCGTAAATCCGGTTGTAATACGATGCTTCCGGCAAACTTCCCGGTAACTCACCGGGAATGTCGATGTTCAGCTTTTGTCCGATGCCAAAGTTGAGCACATGTTCCCGCCATACATCGTAACCCCCGGCAGAAGTTGGGTATTTGGAAAAAATGGAACGAAATGTATTCCATAAAAAAGGATTGCACGATTCTTTGATTGCATCGATTAACCCCAAGGGAGAATAGTGATCGTGTGTACACCTGATGGGCGTCGATGCTCTTCCTGCACATGAAAAACGGGTATTCAGGTTTATGGTTTGTTCTTCCATGGCAGCCAGCACATTCAGTACCTTAAATGTTGAACCGGGCGGATATTCCGCCATCAGGGCCCTGTTAAACAGCGGATTCAGTGTATCGGCCCGCAGCCGCGCATAATTTGCACCCCGTACCCTTCCCACCAGCATTCCGGGGTCATAAGTTGGAGCGGTTGCCAGTGCAAGAATCTCACCGGTGGATGGTTCAATGGCTACCACACTTCCCCTTTTGTTTTGAAGAAGCTCTTCGGCATACAGTTGCAAATCGATATCGATTGAAGAAACCAAGTTGTGCCCTATCTGCGCGGGAACATCCTCCATTCCTCCCAGAAAACTTCCCTGAATACGGTTATGTACATCCACCAGAAATTTTTTCATTCCCTTTTCTCCCCTTAGCCATTCCTCATACGTTTTTTCGATGCCACTCACGCCAATATAGTCTCCCTGCCTGTAGTACCTGTCCCGTTCCAAATCGGAAGGGTTAACTTCGCCTACATATCCGAGCACATGGGCAGCAACCGGATAGTTGTATTCACGCAGGGTTCTCGACTGGGTGTGAAACCCTTTGAAACGATAAAGGCGTTCCTGCAAAACAGCATAGGTTTCAGGAGGTATTTGTTTCACGATAATGGAAGGACGGAAAGCAGAATACTCTCTGGCGGTTTTCATGCGTTCTTCAAGGTCGGTTTTGGATATTTCGAGCAGGTTGCAAAGGTAAAGCGTATCGAACGCTTCTACCTCTCGCGGTGTAACAAGCAGGTCGTAGGCCGGTTTGTTGTGAACCAGCAGTTTTCCGTTACGATCGAAAATTAATCCCCGGGCAGGGTATTGCACCACATCGCGCAGCACATTGTTGGTTGCAAAAACCTTGTAGGTGGGGTCAAGCACCTGCAACCTGAAAAGCCCGGCTATAAAAACCAGGCCAACCAGCACAAAAAAGCCAATGATTACATAACTTCGTTTCGAAAACGTATTCACTCTTTTATTACTCCCTGAAAATTAAAAACTGGCTCAAAACTATAACAAAAATAGAAAAAACCGAACTGATTATTATTTTCAGCAATGTCGAAGAAAAGTGAGAAAAGGTTAAATATTCCAGGAAAAAAAGGATAAAATGGTGAAAAAACACCATAATGGCAGTATAGTATAAAAACCAGGAAAATTTATTTTGCTTCAACCCGGGATAGTCGTTCCGGTCCTCTTCGCGGCTTGAGATTGAACGAACAACGAAGGGTCTTATGTATGCAATAACCACAGTTGCGGCGGCATGCATTCCCGGACTGTTGGAAAACACATCCACAGCAAGCCCAATAAAAAAACCACCCAAAAGCACCACATAGCGCGGAGTACTGAGCGGCAACAACATAACAAACAAGACATACACATACGGATTTACAAACCCGCTAAACTGCACATGGTTAAACACAAGTACCTGCACAAGCACAAGCACAACGAACATTATCCCGTATTTAATCAGCCACCTGATCATCTCTTACCATTCTTTCAAGTTCAATTATTTCATCTTTATCCAGAATTTCAACCACCTCCACATGTCCCAGAGCTTTAAAATCCACAGCCAGCTCCACCTGTACAGAGTAATAATTCTCTCCATCGGGCCGGTCGAAGGAACTTATAGTTCCAATCAGAAAACCTTCCGGGAAAATGGATGAATACCCGCTGGTAACAACCGTATCTCCGGCTGCAATGTCCACATGAAGCGGTATTTCTGTTAAGCCTGCCTCCCGGTAATTCACACCCTGCCAAACCAGCGATCCGTAATAACCGCTCTTTTTTAACCTGGCTGAAATGCTCCAGCGCTGGTTCAGTAATGAAAGGCCAACAGCATACGATTCCGACACCTGAGCCACAACACCAATCACACCACTGGCCGAAACGATTCCCTGGTCGGGTTTAATACCGTGCCTGCTACCCTTATTTAAAGTAATGTAATTAAATGGCCTGTTTACCGAATTATTGATAACCATAGCCGGAATAAACCGGATGGTGGTATCTTCAGGAAAATCGACTGTTGATAACCCAGAAGCCGGAGAAGCATCCCTGGAATAAATTGCCATCAAATTATGCAGCCGGGCATTCTCTTCTGCCAGTTCCCTGTTCGCTTTGTTCAGCCCGAAATACCCGGTAACCGACTGATGCACACTGTAAATTTTTCCCGTAATTTTGTTGGCCGAATTCAGGTATTTTGCTTTTTGAAAGCTGTTGTAATTAAAAACCATTACCAGGGCAAGGGTCTCCAACAGCACAAAAAGTACAAAAGCATGGTTTTTTATTAAATACCTGATGAGGCTCCTCATATTTCAAAAAAAACCTGATCGTTATCTGATCAGGAATGAAAATTTATCCACATTTTTTAATGCAATTCCGGTTCCGCGTACAACGGCCCTTAAAGGGTCTTCGGCAACCCGGAACGGAATTCCGATTTTATCTGTTAATCGTTTATCGAGGCCTTTCAAAAGGGCGCCGCCGCCGGCCAGCCAGATTCCCTTTGTTACAATGTCGGCATACAACTCGGGTGGTGTTTGTTCCAGTGCGCCCAAAACAGCCGTTTCTATTTTCGAAATCGATTTTTCAAGGCAATGCGCTATTTCCTGGTACGAAACCGGCACCTCTATGGGCAGTGCTGTCATTTGGTTTGGCCCCTGCACGATAAAATCAGGTGGCGGATCTTTCAGTTGCGAAAGTGCCGAGCCCACATGAATTTTTATCTCTTCGGCTGTGCGTTCCCCAATTTTTATGTTGTGCTGGTGGCGCATATACTCCATAATATCAGAAGTCAAATCGTCGCCGGCAATGCGAATGGATTTGTTGGTTACAATTCCACCAAGCGAAATTACGGCAATTTCGGTAGTTCCCCCGCCAATATCCACCACCATATTTCCCTCGGGAGCTTCCACATCCAGTCCAATACCAATGGCTGCGGCGAGCGGTTCATAGATCATGTACACTTCGCGACCACCGGCATGTTCGGCCGAATCGCGCACGGCACGGACTTCCACTTCGGTGCTTCCCGACGGAATACAAATCACCATCTTCAACGAGGGCGAAAACATGCGTGGCTTTTGATTGATCATTTTAATCATGCCGCGTATCATTTGCTCGGCCGCGTTAAAATCAGCAATCACCCCGTCGCGCAAAGGCCTGATGGTTTTCAGGTTGGCGTGTGTTTTTCCCTGCATTTGCCGGGCTTTTTCTCCAATGGCCACCAGTTTTTCGGTTTTCAAATCGATGGCCACAATGGAGGGTTCATCCACCACAATTTTGTCATTGTGAATGATTATTGTGTTGGCTGTTCCCAGATCAATCGCAATTTCCTGGGTTAAAAACGAAAATAATCCCATCTTCTGTAATTAGTTATATATCAATGTTTAAAATGCCTTCTTCCGGTAAAAACCATGGCAATACCAAACTCGTTGCAGGCGTCAATCACTTCCTGGTCGCGGATGCTGCCTCCCGGCTCCACAATGTATTTTACCCCGTATTCGTTGGCAGCTTCAATGCTGTCGCGGAACGGGAAAAATGCATCGGAAATCAGCACCGATTCTTCCAGGTTCACCCCTTCCTTCATATTAAAGCGCGGCATGGTTAAATGCCTCAGGCTGTCGAGCCGGTTGGGCTGCCCCATTCCAGCTCCGGTGAGCCAAAACGCCCCATTTTCTTTCTGCGTTACAATGGCAATGGCGTTGCTCTTCAAATGTTTGCAAGCTGTTACGCCAAACTTTGCCAGATTCATTTTTTCTGAACCGAACGCTTTGTCCGTCACAATTTCAAATTGGGTGTCCATTCCTTCATCTTCATCCTGCACCAGCATTCCACCGCTAACAGAACGGTACAATTGCTCTTTTGTTATTTCCGGTTTTACGGGAGAAACAAGTAAACGCAGGTTTTTTTTCTTTCCGAAAATTCCCAGCGCTTCTTCGGTGAATTCAGGCGCAATAATAATTTCCACAAATTTTTTCCCAAACCATTCGGCCACATCTTTTGTAACCGTGTCGGTGAAACAGATGATGCTGCCATATGCGCTGATGGGGTCTCCGGCCCAGGCCAGTTCGAGCGATTCCAGAATATTTCCGGTAACTGCCAGTCCGCACGGATTGAGGTGCTTGATAACCGAAACAGCCACCTTGTTTTCAATATGTGTAACTGAATGAAAGGCGTCGCTGGCGGCTTTCCATGCGGCATCGGCATCGAGCATGTTGTTGTACGAAAGCGCCTTTCCCTGAAGTACCTGCGAATTAGCCAGGGTAACTTCCGAAGGAACATTGCTGAACTTGTAAAAAGTTGCCTTTTGGTGCGGATTTTCGCCGTATCGTAAAACCTGTCCGTTGTTCAGGCTGATACGGTCGGCATCGCTGCCTTCACCATTGAAATAGCTGAAAATGGCTGCATCGTAATGCGAGGAAACGGAAAAAGCCCTGCCGGCAAACCATTTCCGGTCGTCCGGCGAAAACTCACCACCTTTTTTATTCAGTAATTCCAACAGCGGCTGATACTCTTTTTGCGACGGAACAATTACCACATCCCTGAAATTTTTTGCCGCCGCCCTGATGAGTGAAATGCCGCCAATATCGATTTTTTCGATGATTTCCTGCTCCGATGCTCCCGAGGCCACCGTATCTTCAAACGGATACAAATCAACAATTACCAAATCGATTTCCGGGATGGCATACTCGGTTAACTGGCTCACATCGCCCTGATTTTCACGGCGCGAAAGAATACCTCCGAAAATTTTCGGGTGCAGGGTTTTAACCCGGCCTCCCAAAATGGAAGGATAGCCGGTGAGGCTTTCAACAGAAGTTACCTGAATGCCCAGCGATTCGATGAAACTTTTTGTGCCACCGGTACTGATGATTTGGACACCTAATTCGTTTAACCGTTTGATTATCCCATCGAGATTTTCCTTGTGATAAACCGAAACAAGCGCTGTCTTAATTTTTTTATTATCAGCCATTTATTTCCTTTTTCAAATTCGTTTGCAAAGATAGAAATTTCAAAATATATCCTGTTATAAAACAGTATTTTATCTGATGACAGAAAAATAAAAAGTTTATTTGCCGAAACAAAACAGAAAATGTAATCCTTAAGAAAAATTAACACTAATAAGTACAGTTCGGGTATTTATGTTGAAAAATTAGCCGGAATGTAAAACCGGTAAACCGATACAAAAGATATTTTTGAATTCATTTGAACAGGTTAAATGCTGTTAGCTAGACTCATTTTTGAAAGTTTTTCATTTGCCTACAATTCGTTAAGGGCAAACAAGCTGCGAACGCTTTTGTCGCTGCTGGGAATTACCATCGGCATTTTTGCCATTATTTCCGTTTTTACGGTCATCGATTCGCTGGAGCGTTACATTCGCGAAAGCCTGGACGCGCTGGGCAGTAACATGGTTTACATCCAGAAATGGCCCTGGGGACCTGCCGAAGGAGAAACCGAATACCCGTGGTGGAAATACATGAACCGGCCAGTGCCCGAAATTGGTGATGCCGAAGAAATTATGCGTCGCGGAGCTTCATTTGAAAATGCCGCCTTTTTCTACGCATTTTCGCGTACGGTGCAACACGAAAGCAACCAGATTGACAACGCCACGGTTATGGCAACCACTTTCGATATTTATGACATCTGGAACCTGAGACTCACCGGCGGAAGGTACTTTACCGAAAGTGAAATGCAGTCGGGGGCACCTGTGGCGCTCATAGGTGCAGAGATTGCCGGCAAGCTTTTTCCCGGCCTCGAGCCCATCGGTCAGTTTATTAAAATACAGGGCTTCCGGTTTCAAATTATTGGCCTGTACGAACGTACCGGACAGGATATGTTTGGCACCAGCATGGACAATTACATCCATATCAGCGCCATAAAATCGTTTTACATGGTTGACATAAGAAACCGCGACATGGGGCAAACCTTATGTGTAAAAGCCAAACCCGATGTGGATCAGGCAAGGTTTATTGCCGAACTGGAAGGGGTTATGCGAAGCATCAGGCGGTTAAAGCCCATGGAAGAAAATAATTTTGCTTTGAACGAAGTGAGCATCATTTCAAACCAGTTCGATCAGTTTTTTATTGTATTCAACCTGGCCGGATGGATAATTGGCGGGTTCTCCATTATTGTAGGCGGTTTTGGCATTGCCAACATTATGTTTGTTTCGGTAAAGGAGCGCACCAAAATTATCGGCATTCAAAAATCGCTGGGCGCCAAAAAGTATTTCATTTTGCTGGAATTTATTTTTGAAGCGGTGGTGCTTTCCGTCATTGGCGGAATTGTGGGGCTGATTCTGATTTTTATCGGAACCCAAATTGTAAGTTATGCCACCGACTTTACCATCATTTTAACGGCAGGCAACATTGTTACCGGACTTATGATTTCCAGTGTTATCGGGTTTATGGCCGGGCTGATGCCGGCCCGGGCAGCTTCGCGATTGAATCCGGTGGAGGCGATGAACGCGGTATAATCAAACCACTCCCAAATGCAGCAACGCATCGCCTTTGTAAACCACTGGCGCGTGGTTCAACCCGATGATGTAACCCGAATGGGGAATTTTAACTTTAAACTCATATTTTCCGTACGGATCGGAAATGGTGCCTACCACCTGCCCTTTTTCCACTTTGGAACCGTCTTTTACAAAAAACCGGAACAGGCCACCCTGTCGCGCCCGCAGCCACGACGATTCCCTGATAATCACCGGCGCCGGAACTCCGTTGGCCTGAATTTCTGCCGAAAAATCGCGCATGCCCAAATGGTGCATCACCCGCAAAGTACCAAAAACGCCGCGGCTGGTAATGCGCTGGTTAAAATCGTGTGATTTGCCTCCCTCGAAAAGCATCACTTTTTTCCCGGCTTTGGTTGCAGCTTCCCGAAACGATTTATCGCGTTGCGTGGCATAAACAATAAACCGCGGGTTAAACACTTTGGCCAGTTGCAACAACTCTTCGTTATCTTTTGAAACCCGGATTTGCGACGAATTAAACCTGCGCGCCCCGCCGGTGTGAAAGTCGATGCAGTAATCTACATACGGCAGAATTTCGTTCATTAAATGATGCGCAAAAATACTGGCCAGCGAACCTTTCTGCGAGCCGGGAAATGCGCGGTTCAGGTCCTTTCCGTCGGGAAATTCGCGGGTTTGGTTTATAAATCCGAAAATATTCACAGTGGGTATGGAAATAACCATGCCGGCATCGGGCCGGGTGTATTTTTTGGAAAGCAACTGGCGCACAATCTCCACTCCGTTCATTTCGTTGCCATGAATTCCTGCCGTGAGCAGTATAACCGGACCGTCGGTTTTGGCCCGCTCCACAACCACCGGCACTTCCAGTTTGGTGTAGGTGTGCAGGCGGGCAATGTCGAGGTTCAGGTATTTCTTTTTACCCGGAAGAATCTCCTCTCCCAAAATGGTAATGGTTTTGTACTTTTTCTTTCTCATGGGTTAAACATGGCGTTCAACATAACGAATAATGCTTTTGGCGATATTTTTCCCCGTTGCCTTTTCAATGCCTTCCAGCCCAGGTGAAGAATTCACTTCCAGTATAAGAGGTCCGCTTTTCGATTGCAGCATATCCACCCCGCAAATACCCAGCCCCATAACACGTGCAGCTTTCAGCGCCGCATTTTCTTCTTCTTCGTTCAATTCAATTACTTCGGCAGTTCCGCCGCGGTGCAGGTTCGAGCGGAATTCTCCTTTTTTGGCTTGTCGTTTCATGGCGCCCACCACCACTCCATCTACCACAAAAGCGCGGATGTCGGCGCCTTTGGCTTCTGCAATAAATTCCTGAACAATTACCCGCACTTTCAATCCGTTAAATGCATCGATAACCGATTCGGCGGCATTGTCGGTTTCGGCCAATACCACACCCAGCCCCTGTGTTCCTTCCAGCAGTTTCACCACCACCGGCGCACCACCGGCCGCCTGAACAATTTCTTTTACATTTCGCGAATAGTTGGTAAAAACAGTTTTGGGCAACCCCAGGCCGGCCCGGGCAAGAATCTGCAGGCTCCTGAGTTTTTCCCTTGAACGCAGCAATGCCTGCGATTCAATGGCGGTAAAAATCTTCATCATTTCAAACTGGCGCACCACCGCAGTTCCGTAAAAAGTAACCGAAGCGCCAATACGCGGAATAACCGCATCCACATCGTCAAGTTTTTTGCCCTTGTAAATAATAACCGGTTTACGCTTTTCAATAATCAAATCGCATTTGGTGTGGTCAACCACCAGCACCTCGTGTTTTCGCTGCAATCCGGCCTCCACCAGTCTTCGGGTTGAATACAAATTCGGGTTTCGTGATAGTATTACAATCTTCATCTTATTTCAATTCTTGATTTGTTTTTGCTGTAATAAAACGGCCCGCAAAGGAAAGATTTTTTCGCGAAGTGTCGATAAAAAATTTTTTGGAAATGAACTTCCGCCCAAGCAGCACCGGATGCTTCATATCGGTTCGTTCAGTTAAGGTAAGTTCAATGGGGAAATTACTCCCAAAAAGGGCAATTTCGGTTTTAATGGAAATACGTTCTTCCACCTGCCCGTTGGAGCTTTTCACCCGGCGGATTTTGAACACATCAAAAACGAATTCTTTTTCGTGGTAGCGTGGATGTTCCGGATCGAGCAGCCTGAATTTCACGCGTGGTTTATCGTTCTCGTAAAACTGTACAATGTTATGGCAATGAAAACTGGAAGTATAGGCGCCCGAGTCGGTTTTTACTTCAATTCCCTCCAGCTCGAGCTGCGGAAAATCCGCTTTGTCTTTTCTGCCAATTACAATTTTTTCCATTCAAACAGTTCATGTTAAAGAAATTCGAAAAACATTTTTCCTACCCCAAAATAAATGATCAATCCCAAAATATCGTTCATTGTTGTAATGAACGGGCCGGTTGCCAGAGCAGGATCAACCTTAAACTTATTAAGCACCAAAGGAATAAGTGTTCCAAAAAACGATGCATAAAGCATTACTATAAACAGAGAAATGGAAACAGAAAGGGTAAGACTGATGTTCCCAGCCACAAAATAATTGTAAATAAAAATCAGAACTGCAAAAATGGAAGCGGTAGCAAATGCTACCAGCAGCTCTTTAAGCAGCCGTTTTCCGGTTGTGCTCACATCTTTTACCCCGCTGGCAATACTCTGCACCACAATCGATGAGGACTGAACTCCAACATTTCCGGCCATCGCAGCAATTAACGGAATAAAAAAGGCCAGTTCGGTAACATGGCTGATTTCAGCTTCGTAACTTCCAAGAACCAGGGCGCCCATAATTCCGCCAATCAAGCCAACTAGCAGCCAGGGGAAGCGTGCACGAATGAGCTCCCAGGGCTTGTCGTCGGGTTCCACATCGCCGGCAATACCCGAAATCATCTGGTAGTCGCGTTCGGCTTCTTCACGCACAAAGTCGATGACGTCGTCGAAAGTGATTCGCCCTTTCAGCCGTCCAATGTCGTCAACCACCGGAATGGCCACCAGGTCGTATTTGTCCATAATTTCGGCTACCTCTTCCTGCCGGGTGCCGGTGCGAACACTGATTACATCGGGGTTGTATAAGTTTGAGATTTTAGTATTGGTGGAGTTCAGAATCAGTTTTTTCAGGGAAAGAACCCCTTTCAGCCGTTGCTGATCGTCGGTTACATAGATGTAATAGATTTCATCCACTTCCTCTGATTGTTTACTGATTTCCTTGAGGCAGGTGGAAACGGTCCAGTTTTCGTTAACCGAAACCAGCTCTTTGGCCATGATACCTCCGGCTGAATCTTCGTCGTACTCCAGCAAATCCACAATATCGCCGGCCTGTTCGGTATCTTCAATTTCCCGGAGCACTTCCTGTTTCTGATCTTCATCGAGGTCAGCCATCACATCGGCTGCATCGTCCGAGTCCATGTACTCGATAAACTTGCTGGCAATCAGCTCGGGCGGTAATACGCGCAGAAAACGTTTCCTGTCGTGCTCGGGTATTTCGATAAGTACGTCGGAGGCTTTTTCGCCTTCCAGCAGCAGGTAAAGGTATTTGGCTTCGTCCATGGTCAGATCGTCCATCACCTCGGCAATGTCGGCCGGGTGAAGTGGTTCCATGGTCGCTTTCAGCTCTTCTGCATTGGTTTCTTCAATGAGATCCTTTAGCCTGTCGATATATTCTTTGGTAATTTCAAATTCCATTTTCTGAATGATTTTCAGGTTTCAACCATTTTTGTCAGCCGGATAAAATCGGCAACAGAAAGTTGCTCGGGCCGTTTTTCGGCAAATTGCTCCGGGATTTCCAGTTCCAGCTCTCTCAGGGAATTCCGGAGCATTTTTCGTCGTTTGTTGAAAGCAGCCTTTACTATCCGGAAAAACAATTCCTCGTTGCAGGGCAGCTTTTCAATCGCGTTCCGACGCAGCCTGATAACGGCCGACTTCACCTTCGGGGGAGGAACAAAAACCTGTTCAGATACGGTAAACAAATATTCAATATCGTAAAAAGCGCCAAGTAAAACGCTTAATATTCCATAGGTTTTACTTCCGTGTGGCGCGCTTAGCCGCTCGGCAACCTCTTTCTGAATCATACAGATAACCTCGGGAACACGGTTTCTCCATGCTAAAATTCGAAAAAATATTTGGGAAGAAATATTGTAGGGAAAATTTCCGATGAGGCTAAAATGCTGAGGTAACCGGCTGGCGTCCCATTTCAAAAAATCGTGGGAATAAATTCTACCGTTCAATTCAGGAAAATGGGTTTTGAGATAGTCCACCGATTCTCTATCTATTTCAACAACAGATACCTTAAGTTCGTTTCGCAGCAGTAAATAATGGGTAAGCACGCCCATCCCCGGTCCCACTTCAAGTACATCCGGCACTGTGGCACCCAGGCTGTCAACTATTTTCCGGGCAATATTCCGGTCCTTCAAAAAATGCTGACCTAACTTCTTTTTGGGCCTGACCATATTCATTACTCTCCGATTCGCTCATTTCCGGTTTCCTTCTTAACACTTCTTTTGAACAAAAAAACCAAACAAATTTATATTTTTGTCAGTTGTTGATAAACTGAAACAGCCTTATTTTTTGCATCCCGAAATTAATAAATTTCGTGGAACAACAAATGAATGAAAAATCTTACTTTAATCAGCTGATTTTGAAAAATATATTATTAAAAACTGTTCAATTCCTCATTTTTTTTGCCATTGGCGCTTTCCTTTTCTGGCTTGTTTACAAAGATCAGGACATCGATCGCATAAAATCGGTTCTAAAAAACGATGTGAATTATTTCTGGATTGTTGTTTCCCTGTTTATCGGTTTGTTCAGTCACATCAGCCGCACACTCCGCTGGGGAATTATGATTCAGCCCATTGGTCACAAACCCCGGTTCATAAACACTTTTTTAGCTGTTATGGTGGGCTACCTGATGAATATGGCCATTCCGCGCATGGGAGAAATTTCGCGGTGCGGGGTTTTGTCACGGTACGAAAAAATTTCATTTACCAAACTCATTGGTACCGTTGTGGCCGAAAGAGCTGTTGATATGGTTTCACTGCTTCTGCTTCTGCTTATAGTTATTATTTCACAATTTGGGCAGATGCTGCGTTTTTTGGGAGATAATCCGGAAATTGAGGCAAAAATATTGGGCATAATCGTTTCACCTTTTTTAATTGGCGGACTTTTTCTGTTTATTGTTCTTGTGGTTGTTTTCAGAAAAACCCTGAAGCACACCCTCTTCTACAAAAAGGTTTTGAGTGTTATAATGAATTTAAAAGAGGGATTTATCTCCATCCGGTCGGTTAAAAACAAAGGCTGGTTTATCTTTCACTCGGTAGCTATCTGGGTAATGTATTACCTGATGCTGTATGTTATTTTTTATGCATTCGATTTTACCAGTCATTTGGGGTTGATTGCCGGACTTACAACCTTTGTATTTGCCAGTTTTGGAATGGTGGCTCCGGTGCAGGGAGGAATAGGCGCCTGGCACTTTATGGCCATCGAAGCACTGGCACTGTACGGCATTGCAAAAGCCAACGGGGTAATTTTTGCATTTGTGGCGCATGGCTCCATGACGGCCATGATTATTGTACTCGGGATAATTTCGCTGCTGGTTTTACCGTTTATCAACCGGAGCAATTCGCAATTCATTCAAAACCCCGCAAGTGAATTGAATTAACAGGGTGCCATTTTTTATGAATACAGAACTATTTATTGCACGCAGACTTTTTTTCGAGAAAAGCGACAAAAAATTTCTCTCGCATAAAATCATACGCATTGCCCTTGTGGGAATTGCTCTTGGCCTTGCCGTGATGATAATTTCGGTGGCAGTGGTTACCGGGTTTAAAAACGAAATCAGAAATAAAGTAATTGGGTTCGGGTCTCATCTTCAGGTGGTGAATTTCGACTCGAACAACTCTTATGAAACCCGTCCGGTTTCGAAAAAGCAGCCCTTTCTCAGCGAACTGAAAAACCTTGCCGGAGTGAACCACGTGCAGGTTTTTGCCACCAAACCGGGCATGATTAAAACCGACGAATACATCCAGGGAATTGTATTTAAGGGGGTGGACTCGGGCTATAACTGGACCTTTTTCGGCAATAACCTGCTGGAAGGAGAACTGCCAAACATAAACGATTCAGTGCGATCGGATGAGATTCTGCTGTCGATACAGGTGTCCAAACTTCTGGAAGTATCGGTTGGTGATCGTGTGGTGCTCTATTTCATTAACGAAGACGAAAACAACCCGCGCATGCTGCAGCTTACTGTTTGCGGACTTTACCAAACCAGCCTCGAGGAATTCGACAACCTTTTTGTTTTAGGCGATTTACAGCAGGTGCAAAGGCTCAACGACTGGAAATCCGACCAGGTTAGCGGATTTGAAGTGTTGATTTCAGACTTTAACCGCATCGATGAAATTGAGCAGGAGGTTAGAAATACGGTGCTCGACTACAGCATTGAAAACGATGCCATTTTGCGCACCACAAACATCACCCGCGAATATCCCCAAATTTTCGACTGGCTTTCCATTCTCGACATGAATGTGTGGATCATTCTTATACTGATGGCTGTAGTGGCAGGGTTTAACATGATATCAGGACTACTGGTACTTATTCTGGAGCGAAGCAAAATGATTGGCGTTTTAAAAGCACTTGGCAGCCCCAACTGGAGCATCCGCAGAATTTTCCTCTACCTTTCCGTTTTTCTGACCTCGCGCGGCATGATTTGGGGAAATGCCATTGGTATTGCGGTCATTGTTATTCAAAACTATTTTGAAGTGCTTAAGCTAAATCCCACAACTTATTATGTTGATGTTGTGCCGGTGAATTTTTCGCTGCTGCACATTGTTTTGCTTAACCTCGGAACCATTGTCGCCACCACGCTTATGCTGGTTCTACCGAGTTACCTGGTAAGCAAAATTTCACCCGAAAAAACCATCCGGTTCGATTAATTGTTGGAAAAAATTATGCCCATTACGAAAAAAGAGATAAAAAAAGCACTGGCCGGAAACCTTCGCGGAATAGTATCGCACCAGAAAATGATGCCGCCCAACCGCCGGCTACGGGCTGCCGACAGCGATAAAAAACGGCTGAAACCAAGCAGCGTACTGCTTTTACTTTTTTCTGAAGACAATGAACTGTATGTTTGCCTCATAAAACGGCCTGCAACCATGAAACATCATGCCGGACAGGTGGCGCTTCCCGGCGGTAGGCATGAACCCGGAGAAACCCCGCTCGAAACCGCCCTGCGCGAAACCTGGGAAGAAATTGGTGTAACTGCGGATAAAATTGAAATCCTCGGTTCTCTTTCCGAATTGTTTGTGGATGTGAGCGGTTTTCTGATTCATCCGTTTGTGGGCTGGCTGGAAGAAAAACCCATTTTCAAAACCAATCCGGCCGAGGTGGAAAAAACACTTCTTTTTCCGCTGTTTAAATTCCGGGATAAACTGGACGAAACCGAGCTGGAAACCGTTTCGGGAAGATTGAAAGTGCCCTGTTTTCATTTTGAAGGAGAAATTGTCTGGGGCGCCACGGCGATGATTCTGGCGGAGTTTTATGATGCGGTGGAAGAAAATCAGGATTCTTTCGGGTAAAATGTTTTAAAACACTATTTTAAAACAAAAAGCCTCATTTTTTCTATTTTTACAGGTAATTATAGAATTTCAACCAAATAATTATGCCAAGAATCGATATCCAGACTCAGAAAAAACACATTAAAGAATTTGAAAAGGAACACCCGAAGTATGTAGTTTTTGCCGAAACGTTAAAGAAAATTCTCGAGAAAGCTGCTGATCTATTTGCGCCACTGGGCGTTGTTCAGGCACGCGCCAAAAGCATTTCCAGCTTTTCGGAAAAAATAATCCGAAAAGACAAGTACATTGAACCGCTGGAAGAAGTTACCGATTTGTGTGGTGCGCGTATTATTTGCCATTTTGCGGATCAGGTGGATAAAGTTTGTGCGTTTATCCGCAATAATTTTGAGGTGGATGAATTGAACAGTCTCGATGTACGTTCCCGTTTGAATGTGGAAGAATTCGGATACCGCTCGGTTCATTATATTGTAACGCCCCGCCAGGCAAGAATACTTGGGGTGGATATTCCTCAGGAATTATGGTCGTTAAAAGCTGAAATTCAGGTCAGGACTTTTAACGAACACATTTGGGCCGATGTTTTTCACGACAGAATCTACAAAACACCCATTCAGATTCCTGCAGAGTGGAAACGTGAAGCTGCTCGTTTGGCTGCCATCCTGGAAAATGCCGACAATTCGTTTTTAAAAATGTCGGGAATAATTGATCAGTTGACCATTAATTACCTGCCCACACCCAACCCTGAGCGGTTTAATAATGAAACAGAGATTTTAACGACTTTGATTGAGATTCAGAATGGAATTAATGATAAAACAGCCGGAACAAGGTTAAAGCTTGCTCAATTATTAAACCTGGAAGGGAAATGGGAAGAAATAGTAACAATACTTGAACCTGCCCAAATTAAGTCGAAAAACATATTCAATAAAGTTACTAAAGCCAGAGTTAGTTACGAACTGGGTTTTGCGATGTGTTATTACCACAAAAACGCTACAGGTGGAAAAGAATTTTCAGCGGGTGAAGACTTAATTAAAAGAGCCATTGCGATGCTGGAAAAAGAAGACGCCGGACAGAATCTTGCAAAAGCATGGTTTTACCTTGGCAAAGCGTTAAAGCTGAAGGAAACCCCTGATGAAGAAACCATTTTAAAGGCCTTCGATAAAGCACATCAGCAAGCACCGGAAAGCCCGTATTATTACATTGACTTTCTTATTCAGGAATTAAGGCTTACCGAAGATGCTTCTTTTGATCTCGACCTGGTCAATTCGCGTTTACAAAAATGTGTAACCGATTGTTGCGAACATGTTGAGGCCGGAATAGAAGTTGTTCAGGCACTTTTTACCGTTATTAAGGCCGCAATTTTAATGGATAACTCCATCCTGGCACTAAACACTTATGTGAAGCTCATCGACTTTGTTTTACACGACCATGTTGTTTTCTCTGAGTGCCAGGTGGTTGAAAATGTACAGGATATTAATGGTATTTCACAACTTTTATCCAAAGAAAAAGAAAGCATTAAACTGCTCGGACATTTGTTGTTGTGGAAAAAATACAACAATGAAGAATCGCTGAAAATACTTAAGGCTGCGAGAAAAGAAGCTCCGGCCATACAGGAAGAAGTACTCGTAATTGCAGGCGGCAGCCTGTTGAATGAAAAAATGATGGATTTATATGATCCTTACATTCTTGAACTCCTGCGCGATTTTGAAGGAACGGTAATATCCGGCGGCACGAATACGGGAATTCCGGGCTTGGTTGGAAACAGAAGCAGCCGCATTTCAATGACGGAAAGTAAAAAATTTGAACTGCTCGGTTACCGTCCTGAAATCCTGCCGGAACCTATAAAAGCAGAATCCGGATACAACCATCATATTACGTCGCAAAAGGATTTTTTTTCTTTTTACGATGTAATGATGTACTGGCTCGATATTTTGTTTGCAGAAACACAACCGGAAAATGTGTTGGTTGCCGGTTTTGGCGGTGGCGCAATCTCGTTGCTGGAATACAAAATGGGACTGGCACTGGATGTGAAAGTGGCCCTGTTGCAGGATACCGGCGGAGCGTTAACCGAAATACAGCACGACAAATACTGGAATAAAAAAGCAAACCTGCTGATTGTGCCCGACGACCATTACACATTCTGGGCGCTGGCAAACCGCAACAAGAAAACGGTTCTATCTGCAGAAGAAGTTGAAACGCTCGCACTGCAGATACACAGTTTTTACCTGGGCCTGGCAGAAATGAAAGAAAACAATGTAGCACATTTTACAGCCATTAAAGACTGGGAATGGAATAAATTGGACAAAAAACTAAAAGTTTCCAATTACAACCAGGCGGAATTTATTGAGCCCATGCTGAAACGTGTTGGCCTGGAGATCCAAAAAACAGGGAATCCGGCCTTGTTTGTTATCGACGAAAAATTTGAAGGATACCATACGCTGGCCCAAATTGAACATGCCCGCTGGAATGCCGAACGTTTATTGAGCGGCTGGAAACTGGGAAATAAAAAAGATGTGGATAAAAAAATCTCCCCCTACATTAAACGCTGGGAACTGATACCCGAAAACATCAAAAAATACGATTACCAGGCCGTTGAAAAATTCCCGGAGATGTTGAGGGAGATGGGGTATGAAATTATTAACTCTAATTAAAAAATATAATTACCATTTTATCCATGTAACAAAGGGTTCTAAAAGCAAATCAAAATATGAAACCTACTTGTCCAAATTGCCAATCCCCCGACGTAACCTGGCGAAAAAAGAAACTAGGCTACATCTGTGAAGATTGCGACCATGAATTTTTTGCAAAAAAAGAATTTGAAAAACTTCGTATCTTCCTCAGTTACGGTCACGACCGCAACGAAGAACTGGTGCGGCAAATAAAAAAAGACCTGGAAAAACGCGGACACGATGTTTGGTTTGACAAAAGCGATATAAAGGTTGGGCCAGATTGGCGCCGGTCCATTACAGACGGAATCCATAACAGTGAAAAGGCACAAATTAGAAATGAACATTTGTGTATTAATAAAGACCAAAATGAATAGGACTCATTACCATACTACCCTCGCCAATTACTTCACTTCAAGACCCCATTTCTTTGATGGTGATAAGCAAAAACAACCCAACATTCGCAAATGCATGGAACAGCCCTGGCAGCAAACCAAAGCTGCGTTATGGGATGAAGTAACCGAAACCTTATGCGACCTTATTTTTATACAAGCCAAAGCCTGCGCCAAGCAAACGTATGATTTAGTTAAAGATTACAATTTCACCCTGGATGGCCTGCCCGAATACCAACCCGAAAAAGAAAAAGAACATAAACGGCAGGAACGATTGGATAAATACACACAGGATTTAATTGCTTGTGCAGAGGGTAAAATCTCCCGCTTTGATTTGAAAGTGCCTGAAAGCATTACTCCCTGGACCGAGGAGCAAATTGATGCCGAGATTGAACGCATTAAAAACAACCCAACCAGAGCGGATAAACTAAAGGATTTTATTAATTTCCTGGGACAGGAAGCGGCTAATCTTCAAAATTATGCAAGTGAGTTTGCTTTTTTTTCGTACCAACAGGCATGGAATTTTACAAAACAGGGATTGATTGGAGAAATGGCGACAGAAATTGATAATAAAGAATCATTAAATTTACTCTTAAAGATTCATAATTGCAGACCTTTATACATTCCTTTACCACAAAAAGAAAAAATCTTTAAAATAGGTAATTTCTCAAATAGGCCTAAAACTAATGTTATTTACCCTCATGTAGTTTCAATAACTTCAGATGGTACAAAAGCTATATCTAGTTCTAAAGAATACTTCTTAATTTATTGGGATTTAAAAACAGGTAGACTGATACGTTTATTAAAAGGGCATACAGCCTTTGTAACCTCTATTTCAATTTCTCCTGATGGGGGAAAAGCTATTTCAGGGTCTGTAGATAAACATTTTATTTATTGGGATTTAAAAAAGGGAATTCAAATAAAAAAATATAGAAAAGAAAATGAAAATAAATCTTCATTTATTTATAATCCCAAAATCACAACTTTATGTTTCACAAATAATGATCAAGAAATAATACTTGGTGCTGAAGATAATAGCTGTGTTCATTGGAATTTAAAATTAGATATTCAAGTCAAAAAACTATATGGTCACACAAAAAAGATAACAAAAATCGTTACAACACCAGATGGGAAAAAAGCAATAACTGGATCTTTTGATAAAACTTGCATTCTTTGGGATTTAGATACAGGGAAAATATTGAATATCTTAAAAGGCCATGAAGATCTTATTTATTCTGTTGATATTACTCCTGACGGGAAACTTGCCATTTCTTCTTCAAATGATAAAACTTGTATAGTATGGGATTTGTTGACAGGAAAAGAATTAAAAGTTTTAAAAGGGCATACTGATGGAGTTACATGCGTTGCAATTACCCCAGATGGTAAAAGGGCTATTTCAGGTTCATTCGATAATTCGTGCATTTTATGGAACATAGAAGATGAAAAACAGATTAATATATTTTGGGGACACACAGGTAAAATTAATGATGTTTCAATTTGGCCGGATGGGACAAAGGCCTTGTCGTGTGCTTCTGACGATACTTGTATTCTTTGGGATTTAAAATTTAAATATAGATTACCACAAGCAAAATTTAGAGGTGGCATAAAGGAAATAATATCCATTCCTCGCAGTAAAACTATTCTTTCAACTCATAACTCGAATCCAGTTGGTCAGATTTGGAATATCGATTCAGGCAGGTATTTGGGAGAATTAAACAGTACTGAAAAAATGAAACATTTTGAAATAACCCCAAATGGTGAAAAATCTGTTTCTTTTTCGTGGATGAATAATACTTGTTATGTTTGGGACTTAAGTTCAAAAAAATGTATTAAAACATTAAAACACTCAAAAAATATTGAATCAATAGTAATTTCCCCAAACGGGAAATATATTATATCTGTTACAGTAGGTAAAGCTCTATTCATATGGAATTTAAAAAATGGTTTGATAGTAAAAAAAATAAAATTGGACTCTCAAGCTCATGAAATTGAGCTTACAATAACACCTAATGGAAAAAATATCCTTGTTTCAAATGTAGGCATTGGGGATTATAGTATAGTCATAGATACCGCATCCGGTAAGAAAATAAAAAAAATAAAAAATAGTATTGCTTCATATAGTACCATAAGACCAACAAATAAAATATCGCCAGATGGTTCAAGGGCTTTGATTACATCTGGAGACAATTCTCTATTACTTTTGGACATGCTAACCTTTGAAAAAATTGCTCAATTCTTTCATAAAAACAATATTTTAAATTCTATTATTTCACCAGATGGGAAATATGCATATTCAGTTTCTGATGATAAAACTTGTAAAAAATGGGATCTTATAACCGGAAATGATTTAGGAATCATATACAAGCATTCAGATATAATAAATGCTTTGGCTATTGATCAAACCGGATCTCACCTTTTTTTAGGAACGAATGATTCTGTATGTATTATAATCAATATTGATTCAAAAAATATTATAGCGATATATCCACTTAATTCATCCATTAGTTCAATATTGATAAAATATAATAGGATATTAATTGGTTGTGGCTCCGGTGAAATTTTAATGTTTTTTTTTGATATTAGAAAATTAAATAAAATTCCAATAGCCACTATTAATAAAAAAAGTGTAATATTCAAAAAATATTTTGTGGATTGTCCAGCCTGCGGTCATAACTTTAAACCTCAGAAAAATATAAGAAATATAATTGCAGATATAAATAAAAAATATAGATCAAGTTCATATCAATATTACCTTGAACTCCCTGACAAGGTGTGTGAAGATTCAGGATTACTTTCTGAATGTCCAAAATGTGGACAGAAACTAAAGTTTAACCCCTTTATTGCCGGAAGCGATTAAATAGCACAAAAAAAATCACCTAATAACTTTCGTCAAAAAACGGATAATCCAGCGAATCGCCAATCAGTTCCACGATAATAGTATCGTAAATATCGAATGCCTGGCCACTGCCGGATTGGGCAACTTTATACACATAATACCGATCGTTAGTGCTTAATTTAAATCATCCCCCGAATTTTTGGGGTCACGCTGTTCATTTCTGATTATTCCAGGATTTTACAATTATCGTATCGGTACTTTCCGATTGGATTTGGGGTGTTGTATTATTGATTGCTGCGCCGTCAGGTTTTTTTTCTTTTTTCTGCATGACCAGCACGAGTGCAAATACAGCAAAAAGCATGTATAAAAGCTGACAAACAATCCGCAAGAAACGGTTTAGTTTTGTTATGTGTTTTTCCAAAACAAAAATGTAAAAACCAAAAAACAACATCACCACAAATGCAAATCCCCCAAATGCCAGGGGGCCGTGGTGTACGTCCAACAATGAAAAACCAACGAGTATAGTCATTTGAGTCATAAAAGTAATTGCTGTAAAAATTCGGAATCTTTATGGTATTTCAACCCTCGCAAAATAAACGAATTATTCTCTGATTTTTCATATAGCAGATTCACTATCCGATCGTAAAATTTCAGAACACTTTCCGGTGCTTTTTTTGCTTCATCAAGCGGGTATTTTTGTTCAATTAAATCAAGTATGGAATTGTACTTCTTTTTTTCTTCCAGCAACTTGCACTGTTTTAAAACGGCTGCTTCGGTTTTAACAGGGTGTTCAATCACCTGCAGGGTGTGGGCGAATTCCGGGTCATGGACTGCTTTATCCAGCCTGGCAATGTATTCATCCTGCGATTGTTCCTCCTCCTCTTTCCAATCTTCACTGCTTCCCTTTTTTCTCAGTTGCTCTGTTTTTTCGTAACATTTCACTCCCTCTTTTCTGAAATGTTCGAGTAACCCGGCACTGAATAATTCGCTTTTCTCCTGCAGGATATGCAGGTAAAACCTGAGCAAAGGAATATACATTACGGGACTCAAACTGTTGCATTTCATTTCAGTTAAATCCATAATCTTTTCAATGCTTCCTTTGGTATATTTAAATTGGGCAAGAAACAAAACTGCTTTCTCATATTTTTCGGAACTGATCAGTTTATAAACTTCGCACGAACTAAATACATGTAAAAAAAACAGTTGGATGGCACCCTTATTTGAAAATTCAGATTTTACACTATTGTAATACAACAACTGGCAACTGTAACCCAGCAACGCCTGTTCATCTCTTTGAGTTGTTGGTATTCCTTTTTTCTCGGAGTTACAGATATGAAAAAACGCCCTGTCGTACAATTCATATTCCACAATCAGTTCGTCACGCAGCGCGAAAAGCGCCCATTCCAGAACCCGGGTATTAAATCCTGATTCCTTTAATGCCCCTGCAATGGCATCAATTTTCGCGTTTATTGAACCGGTTAAACGTTTGGTTTCGATGGTCGAAACCGCGTATTCATATTCGAGTTCTTTTTGTAAATTTTCATTTGTTGCCAGTAGAAAATGAACTGCTTTGTAATCACCCTTTTCGAATAAACTACTGATTTCTTCTTTTTCTTTCATGGTTGTTATTTTTACGTTTACAGAACCCAACTCATTTTTCATACCATCTCAGAGAAAAAGAATTCATTTTTTTTGATGCATGCCGTAACGCGTCCTGAATCAATAAATTAATTTTACAGCTAATTTATTTGGGGGAAAAATACATCCTGAAACACCGGAATTGTTCGCGAACATTTCGCACCTCCAATATCTGACTGATAATTCCATGTTGCTTACTTCCAGAAATTTGCCTCCTGAAATTTGCAATTGGCACTAAACTTGGCTCTTCCACCCTGAATTTAAATGCGAATAATATGGAACAAAAGATTAACGCAAAAACAGAATTGCAACAGGTTTTAAATGGTTATGTGCAGGAAGGTTTACAGGCAGATAATCCCCGCATTAAAAAAGACATGTGCGCGCAATTTGCCGATTACAGGGAATGTGCCAGGGAATACGTGGTTAATGCATCGGATGCCGGCGCCTCCATTTGCATTTTAAAAGGGAGCAAAAAAGAGGGAATCATTACCATTTTATTCATTGATGACGGATGTGGAATGAATAAAAACGGAATACTCGATTTTTTCACCATTTACCGTTCAAAAAAAGATCATCCGAATTCAAAAGCGGTTGGTCGCCACGGGATTGGGAAATTAAGTGTTGCAGCCATTCCCGGTCAGTGTGGTTTTGAAATGCACACCTCCGACGGAAATGAAACCTGGCATGCAGAAACCGGTTCACTGCTGGCCAGCGAGCCGATTAAAATCCGTCGTTTAAAAACGGAAAAACAACCGGGCACTACATTTAATATTTCGTTTAAGTCAGACAATTCGTTAAAAAAAGAGATGGAGGCATTTAAAGGAATCCTTGAAAAATATGTGGCTTTTTTACCCATGACCATTCAGGTCTGGATTCCTGAAGATGATAATGAAGATACGGAGCAAGATGCTGAGATTATTAACCGGCGGTGGCCTGCTCACGGTATTTCTCACTACAAAACTTACCATACAACCCTTGCCGGCAAAGCGTTTAAAGTAACACTTGGCATCGGAAATCCAACACATGTTCTGTTTCAGAACAATGTAATGATTACAGCCAAATACAATCTTTTTTCAAACGGACAGGATGAACAAGTCGTTATTCCGGGTTTGACGATTCTTGTTGACAGCCCACATTTTGAATTGCCCTTTGGCAGGCATTGCCTCAGTAACGAGTCGGTTTTAGACAGCCTCTCGAAGCAAATCAGAAAAAAAATGGTACCCGATTTCTACCTTGGATTATTTGATTTCTACAAGTCGGGCCATTTGTCGAAGTACCATATTACCAATCATAGTTTTGAGTTGATGACGAGTGCGCTCATGCATCAGGACAAAAACACGGAATCCCCCTGGTTTTATACACCCGTTTTCAAATGTGTAAATCAAAAACTGGTGTCCTTTGCTGAGTTACAGGATAACATTTTGAATGGTAAACTGATTTACATTGCAGATCTCAAATTAACGGGCGTTGATTTTTCCGTATTCGACGGCCCGGTTTTATTAAACGAACAAACCGGCCATTGCACCAAAATTCTTCAGAATCATTTTAAATCGCGGATGGTCGATTTGAACGTGGAATCGCTGATCATTGAAAAACCCGGTTCTTCCCGGACCGATCTGAATAAAAAGGAGCTGGAATTTGAAAGGCACCTGGGATTTCGTCCGCAAATGCTAAAATTAAAAAAGAAGAAGTCGCGCTTTACACAGCCATCAGAATTAGGTGATGTAATAACCTTCAGCAACGATAAAGAAAAACACAAGGGAATGACCAGGGAAATTGAGAAAGCCAATTTTGAACTGGAGAATATTAAATGGCGGGTTAACCGGTTAGTGGAACGGGATGGCGTTACTCCATGTAAAACCCATCTGTACCTCTTTAACGACCAAACCATTGTTTTGAACCTGCATAATACCATGATACAGAGATTGCTGAAACTGTCTGAGGCAGATCCGGATTTGGCAGGTCACTGGGCCATGGCGATGTGCCTGCTCGATGAACAAAACATCCTGCCTCATATTTCTGCTGAAACCAGGGAAGATTTGCTTTTGCTTGATGCCATGATTCGTGCAAACGGTTATTCTGAATCGGTTTACGGGCCAAACAATAATGATGATTTTTTCAGGGATATGATGCACCGCATGGGCGGGTTGGATTTAAATTAAATTATTAGTAATGAAAACAAGAAAAAAAATACTGGAAGAATTTGAACTTCCTGAAGGGCTGGAGATTGACATCACAGAAGGCTGGAAAAAAATTACCGGGCGCCAGTTTGGCGGTGACCCGGGAAGAGGCATCGGAGAATTAATACAAAATTTACTTGACAGTTATCCGCAATCCGTTCCAATGGTGCAGAGAAGAGGTGTAATTACCACCGACAACCATTCTTTTTCCATTACAGATTTTGGCGAAGGTTTTACGCGTGAAAAGATTAAGCTGATTATCACACTCGGAGGTACCGATAAATCGGAAGATACTTCAAAAATCGGCCAGTTTGGAATCGGCTTTTTTTCCATTTTTAACCGGGCTTTGGGAACCGAAAAAGTGACCATTACCACCAAATGTGAAGGTTTTACTGTCCAAATCGTTTTTGACATTCATTCTTTTGATGAAGTTCCGAAATTAAAAATGGACATCATGGATGAACCCATTGATTACAGCACAAAAATTGAGGTCAGTTTCAGATACCGGGATTCCGTTGACAAATGTTTGAATTATGCCAACGAAAGCCTGAATTATTATCCCTGCAAAATAACCATTAACGGAAAGCCTTACCAATCGATTTGGGAAACAGCCAAAATAAGTGACTGGCTGCTGTTTGACAACCAGCACTGTAATGGTTTTATTAAGCCTTACGGCTCAGGAAACCGGGTTAACATGCTTTGCAAATACGAGCATATTATGAAGCTAACTTTAAGTGGATTATTGTGTGGCGCAGCCGAACCAAAATATACTCTTGAAGATTACAGACATAATTCATTCCCTTACGTCCCTCACAGGGAAACGGTTATAAACTGTAATAATTTAACGTTAACCATTTCGCGCGATTCATTTTATCTGAACTATCACTACATCAATATGCTGAATGATTTAAGGGAAGAATTCTACCGGTTTTTCCTTCAAAGCAACCCGTATCAAAATAAACAACTGGCACTGGCAAACAGTTACATTTTCAGCAAAGAAATCGGCCGGTATTTAAAAACCGGAGAAATACCCTCAGGCTCTTCCGGTAAAAAAAGGATGATTGAAAAACTTTCGGATATGCGGGCATTTTATATTTCGGGCAGTAAAATACAGTACAGTTTAAAAGAGCTTAAAGAGAAACTGACACCCGGCCTTCCGCTTTTTTATTCACCCAACAAAACGAACATCAGGTGGCTGGGCGGAGCATTTAAACACGATTTTGTGGTACTTCCCGAAAGATGTCAGATGGAAAACGGCGCAGACAATTTTTATCACGCGCTGTTTTCCGATGTATTCGAAGAAATTGTTGATTTGGACCGGATCCAGGGAAACAATAAAATGATAGAAAGGCTGGTAGAAAAGGGCATCGTTTCGCAGGAAGCACTCTCCCCAAAAATTGAATTTGTTGGTGAAAAACGGCTTTCAGGAAAAGAAACCAGTTTACTCCATGAAATTAACCAATTGCTCAAGAACAAGGAAATTACAGAAGTAATTGAAAAAAACCTCTATTTTTCAGTTCGTTCAATCACGGCCATATTCTTCGAAATTCAACAGGAAGGCGCCTACATCAGTACAGGCATTTTTAATCAGGACATGAATCCTATATCCGAAGATTTTATCTCAAACCTGGAGAAAAAAGAGGAAGGTGAAGCAGCAGTTCCTTTTGAAAGTGTTGATATTTTGCTCGGGTTAAGAAAGGATCATCCTTTAATTCAACAGTTATGCGAAAGTGAAAAGAAACATAAATCGTATTTTGCCCTGACATACATTGCCCATGAGTTGGCTTTTTGCCAGCGGCTGTTGGTGCCTTATTCCTCCTTTTTTCATTTTACAAAGGAGAAACTTGCCGCCGACATGCGAAAGGCGCTAACGAACAGTCTGCTGGAAAAAGCTGCTTAAAAACAGCGGAAAGTTCTTTTGAACTTTCCCTGTTTATTTTTATCAAATGTTTATTTTTACTCCCACCTAATTGAGAATCAATGCCAGACAATATTAAATACGATGGATTTCCCATCAAGAGTTCTAAAATGAAGGAAGTATTCCGGGAAGTGGCAGATTATGCCAAACAAGGTTATCCGCTTGTTTTATTTGGGCCTTCCGGTTCAGGAAAAGAATTCCTGGCGCATCATTATTTTGAAAATTACATGGCCTGCTTTAAAGAAGAAGGCCGTTTTGAAAGTTTTAACTGTGCAAATTTGCTCGATACTACTTCGGTTGTTGAACTCTTTGGCAGCGTTCCGGGAATTTATACAAACGCAACCGACAGGTCAGGATTGCTGGAAGACCTGAAACTGGGGGTTTTGTTTCTCGATGAAGTTGGCGACTTGAGCCCCAATGTTCAACCGATGCTTCTACGGGCTTTGCATACCAATCCAAAACTCCGGGAGGGAAGAAGACTGGGTGCAAAAGAAAATTATAAAATCGATTCCCGGTTGTGTATTGTTTGTGCCACTGAAAAACCAAAGGAGAATATCCAGGAATCACTATTTTTCCGTATGGGGGCTGTGATTAATGTGCCCGAATTAGATGAACGCCCTGAAGATGTAGAATCAGCACTGCCATGGTTTTTTGAACGATCAATAAATACCATTCGACAAAAAAAATCATTTCTAAGCACACTGAATCAAAATCTTCAAAATAATGAAATTAATAACTGGAGTGATTTTTCTGACAGAGTTTCACGACATTTATTGCCATTGGTTCTTTCCAGAAAATGGAGCGGGAACTTTCGTGCTTTTAATTCAGTTATAACCCAGTCGGTAATACGTTCCGCCAATTCTACCACATACAACCAGTTGTTCGATAATGTGATTCGGAATTTTAAAAAGATTCTTCCTAACTACTCAAAGCCCGGGAATAATGCGAATATTCCTGTTTTTAACCATGACTCGCAGGATAAATTAATAGAACAGGAAGAAATGGAAAACCAACTTCATGAAGTGGTCAAAATATTCCCCCGAATCGCTCAAAATGAAGCGATAAAAATTGCTGAATTTCTGGTAAACTACTCTTCCGTTGATTTCAGAAGAACAGATTTTGAATCGTTTACAGGTATTTACAAAACAGCCCGCACTGCCCAAAAAAGATTGCGCGAACTGGTAAACAACAATCTGCTTGCGGAAAAAGAAAAGGGTATTTATTGCATAAAAAAGGCCCAAATGCGGAACAACGCCAGCAAACGGTTTTTGTCCTTTACTGCTCCCAAAGGGGAATGCCCGGAATATGCTGCCCGGATATTGTCGAAAGATGTTTTACCCCTAATCACTGAAAGTAAGGGAATTTACATCAGCACAAAAACCGAAAACAGGGGAAAGGTCGCGGTTTGCCTGGCAAAGTTACTTGCAGAAAATTATACTGTGCTTTATATTTCTTTTAACGAATCAGGCATTGAAAACCTGGCAGAAGCCATTCAATGCGAAGTATTAAATCAAAACCCTTATCCTGATTTTGAAGAAACACTGAAAAAAACAACAGACATCAACTTACTGATTCCCTTTTTATCGGGTTATTTACGTGTGTTGTTTAATGAATCCGCTGCCCCTGTCCTCATTCTTGAACATGTGGATAAACTCTCCCGGCAGGAACGGAAGGAGTTGTTACCCCATCTGTTAAATTTTTGGTCCTGTTTCCGGTTTGTGTTAACAGGCGACAAAATGGGCAATGAGTTCAGCAATTTAACGGAATACGAACTGGATGAAACATTATAACAATTAATCATTTTTTACAATCAGCTTATGCCGCAACAAACCAAAACCATTCGTGTATTTATCAGCTCAACGTTTACCGATATGGGGCTGGAGCGCAGCCTGCTTCAGAAACACGTATTTCCAAAACTGGAAAAATTCTGTTTGCTGAACCATGCCAAATTCCAGGCCGTGGATTTACGCTGGGGGGTTACCGAAGAAACGCAACGCAACCAGAAAACCCTGCAAACTTGTTTAAATGAGGTGGCTCGTTGCCAGCGCATTTCGCCAAAACCCAATTTTTTAATCCTGCTGGGCGATAAGTACGGCTGGCAACCCATTCCCGAACGAGTTCCTGAAAAGGAAATGGATGAAATCCTTCAGGTAATTTCCGATGAAAACAAGAAAGTCATCTTTTTCAGCGAAACCGACCTCGAATACAAAGGCTGGTACAGAAAAGACGAAAATGCCTTGCCTTCGGAATATGTGCTGCAACCAAGAGGAAAAGAACATGAAGTATACTCCGATTGGCAGCCCATTGAAAATGATATTCGAGAGATTTTAAGGAAAGCTGCTGAAAAATGTAATTTTACGGAAGCTCAACGGGTGAAATATTTTACTTCTGCTACCCACCAGGAAATCATCAACGGGGCATTGAAACTCCCGGCAGATATGGAGGAACCGCAAAAGCATGTTTTTGCATTTGTGCGGAATACTAAAAATTTACCGAAGAATAAAGAAGGTGCAGGATTTATTGATTTGGATAAAGATGGAAAACAAGATACAGATGCTTTAGGGCAACTCCTTCAATTAAAAGAGGAGTTAAAAGAAACGCTGCAAGATAACTACATTGAATACGATGCCGAATGGAAGAATAAAACGGTAGAGCTGGAACGAACTTTTCGGTTTCTGGGTAAAGTATATGTCAGGTTAAAAAACGTCATCAAAAAACAACTGAAATCCATTGCCGACCCGGATGAAATTACCCATGAACAGCGTTTGCATTACGATTTTAAAGAAAAGCTGGTCAATCATTTCCGGGGACGAGAAGGAATATTGGACGAAATCCAAGAATACATCGACGGTGACCAAACAAAAAAGGTTCTGGCGCTTATAGGTGAATCAGGTTCAGGAAAGTCCAGTGTCATGGCAAAAATCACGCATGCGTTTCTAAAAAAAGAAAAGGATAATAATACAGTAATAGCCTACCGTTTTTTGGGAACATCTTCCAACTCCTCCAATGTTATTTCCATGATGCAAAGTGTGGCCGGGCAGATCGCCAGGGTGTATAATGCTGAGCTAAAGGATTTGACTATAAATGGTGATGAAAAGGCATTGCATGAAATCTACGGCATGTCGGAGGTATTCAAAAAATGCCTGGCGCTGGCCACACCCGAAAAACCGGTGATTGTATTCCTCGATGCCCTCGACCAGTTATCCGATACCGATAATGCTCTTCAGTTACATTGGTTACCACAGGAACTGCCGTCAAATGTAAAACTGGTGGTTTCATCGTTGCCCGAATTGGAAGGTCAGTTATCTGAAACTCAAAAAATGGAACTTCCATTGCTCCCGGAAGAAGAGATTGACGAAATACTGAAAACCTGGCTCGGTTCGATTAACAGGAAATTAACCGACAAACAGTTTGACGAAATAACCCGCAAAGAAGTGAGCAAACTCCCCATTTACCTGCGCATTGCCTTTGAGCAGGCAAAGCATTGGAAGTCTTACCACAATTATGAGTTAAGTGAATCTGTTGATGGAATCATCAAAGATTTTATTAACCGGTTGGAAAGCGAACATGTAAATGGGCTGGTTGAACATGTAATTTGTTACATGCTCTGTGGACGCTACCAGGGACTGGCAGAAAACGAAATCCTGGATATTTTGGTTTTTGACGATGAATTCTGGGAGGCATTTTTAAAGCACACCCATAAAGACCATTTGAATGAATTAAAGGCAGCCAAAAAAATTCCTGTTGCGGTTTGGTCCCGCTTGTACCTCGATCTGGAACCTTTCTTAACCGAACGCGATGCCGACGGGGTGCCGATTATTACTTTTTTTCACCGGCAGTTTAATGAGGTGCTTAAAGATTATTATGGATTAAAAAAAAATAATTGATGAGAGCTTTCATTAAACAAATAATAAAAAGTATTGAGAACTTATTAATTAATAATGAGCCAAAGGAATTTGAAGTGGTACAAAAAAAAGCAAATGGCAAATGTCCTTCTATAAAATTTCACTCGAACCTTGCAAAATATTTTGACAAACAAGGAAACTATTATGATAGAAATGCAGAACTTATAAATATTAGAAAGCTATCGGAATTATTGTGGCAGTTAACAAAACTAGAAGATTGGGAACTGCTAAAAAAACGAATTACAGATATTGAGTTTTTTAATTTATTGTGGGAGAAGAAATTGGTAGAACTTAGATATACTTTACAGCTATTGACATCAAAATTAGAAACGAAATTATGGATTTTGTACAAACATTTAATTGATGATCAAAACATTAAATATGAAGGTATAAATTTAGCGTCAATTTTAATTGACTTTGGTTATTCTTACTACGCCAGTGAAATCTTAAGTCGAATACAAAGTAATACTATTGGTAAAAAGGCGAGTAAAATAAGATTAAAAATGTTGAAATTGGCTGGAAAGGCGCATTTTCAAAGAGGAAATTACTGGATTTCACTGGATGCATTTGAGGATTTATTAAGACATAGTGGCAAAATAAATGACAAGGTCGGTTTAATAACCTCATATAACTATCAAGCAAAAATATATTTGATTTTTGGTGAACTAGAAAAGGCTGATAAACTATTAAAATTAGGTTATTCTATATTGTGTAATTTTAAACACAATTTATTAATGATTGATAATCTTATAATTCAATTTAATTATGCGTTTAAACTTAATGAAAATCTGGATTATATATATGATAGTATTAGTTCTAAAATAAAAGGTGTAATTGATCCTGAATTAGAAGATGAATTATTGCTAATAAGCGGTTTGTATTTTATCAAAAGCAAGGATTTTCCTCGAGCAGAGAGTTACTTAAATAAATATCAAAGTAAATGTAGATTATATGGTAATTTGGACAAGTTACAAAATTGTTTGGGTTATGAAGCACTTATTCAAATATATAAAAACAATATTAATAAAGCTTTTCATATTCTGGAGGAAAAGGAACATTTGTGTTATGAAATTTCTAGTGCTTTTGGGTTGCAGGAAACAAGAGGACTTCAATCTATTGTTTGTATGAAAAAGAGAGAATATAAAAAAGCGCTGAAATTAGTAAACGTTAAAAAAAATATTTGTAATGAACATAGCTATGCACTGGATTACAAAGAAAGTATAATTATAGAAAATGAGATTTTATCAAAAACAAAAAATTAATTTCAAATTAAATTGAAATGGGAAAAAATGAATTAATTGATATTTTAGCACAAGGTGTTAAGGTATGGAATGAATGGAGAAAAGAAAATAAAAACATTAAGATAGATTTGGACGATTCAGATTTGTCAAGAATAAGGAATTTGCAGGGGGTTGATTTCTCAAATGCAAGTTTGGTTAATACCAGTTTTTATTCGAATAATTTGGCAAATGCGAATTTTTCCAATGCTAATTTGGAATTGGTAATCATGAGAGATACTAATTGTGAGCAAGCAAATTTTTTAAATGCTATTTTAAATTTATCTAATTTACAAAGTGTAAATTTAGTAGGAGCTAATTTTACCAATGCAGTATCTGGAATGGCAACTTTCAAAAAATGTGATTTTACGGGTGCTATTATAAGTAATTCCATCAAACTTACCTTAAATCAATATTCAGACCAGAACATTGTTTAATTTTCAAACATGATATTAAAAGATTTATTTGAACCAAAGTGGAAACATAGTAGTCCAAATGTTCGTGTAAGTGCTATAAAAAAAATTGCTGATGAGGAGTTATTATTACAGATTGCTAATAGTGATGCTGACTTAGATGTAATCAAGCTTGCAATTTCTTTAATTAATGATGAAAACAAATTATTGGAAATAGCTAAAAAATTCCAATTCCCTTTTGCATGTGGATGGATTGAGAACAAAATTAAGGATGAGCAAAATCTTATTGAAATAGCTCGTGATGCCAGCATGTCCGATATGCGATTGGAAGCACTTAAAAATATATCCGATACTGAACTGGCTATAAAAATTGCAGAAAAAGAAGAAGATTGGCAGATTAAAGATTTTGTGCTAAAAAATAAATGCTCAAATTTAGTTGAATGGGTTGATATTCCTGCTGGTTTATTTACAATGGGTAGTCCAATGGATGAAATTGATAGAAGAGAATATGAGGGTCAGAAGAAACAAGTAATCAAAGCGTTTAAAATGAGTAAATATGCCATTACTTTTGAACAATACGATTTGTTCTGTGAAGCAAAAGGCATAAAAAAACCAGATGATAAAGATGGAAAACTTGGAAGGGGTAGCTATCCTGTTGTGAATGTAGATTCATATAGTGCAATAAAGTTTTCAGAATGGTTAGGTTGTAGATTACCCACAGAGGCTGAATGGGAGTATGCTTGTCGTGCAGGAACTAATACTCCTTTCAATACAGGGAATATATTAACTACGGACCAAGCAAATTTTGATGGAAATTATCCATATCATGACAATCCAAAAGGAAAGAATAGGAACTCTCCGGTGTGGGTTAATAATTTTACTCCAAATAACTGGGGCTTATACCAAATGCACGGAAATGTTTGGGAATGGTGCAACGATTTAGTTAATGAATTAAATCCAAATACAGATCCGCTTGGTATTCGCCAAAAAGAACAAAAGAGAATCACCCGAGGTGGAAGTTGGAGACATTCCGGTAATTGTTGCAGGAGTGCATTTAGAGATTGTAGTTCTCCTGATTCGGAAAGTATTTGTATTGGTTTTCGAATAGTCAAAGACAATTTAACCACTAAACTATCCTATAATAAAACATTTAATAATAAAAGGCAACAAATAGTTAAATGTAATTTCTGTGGAAAAAATTCCCATTTGAATGCAGATAAAATTAAGATTATGAAAAAGGACTATTTAAAATCAGTTCTTTGTTTGCTGTTAATTATACCTTTTATTTTTTTGGTTGTAAAAAGCAGATGGTGGTTGTTATTATCCGTTCCCGCAAATATCTTTTTATTATTTGGAGCAGTAGTTAATATTAATCCTTTACAATATTTCATCTGCCCAAATTGCAAAAAATTGAACTATAGAATTAATAAGAAAAATGCAAGTAGTTAAATACCACACCAACCTCGCCAACTACTTCAACACCCAACCTCTGTTTTTTGATGGCGAGAATCAAAAACAACCAAACTTATGTAAATGTATGAAGTTGCCCTGGCAGCAAGCCAAAGCCGAGTTGTGGGATGGTTCGCCATCAGGTGCTTAATTTGGTTATCAGGAATCCACTATCCTGAAGAAACTTCGCGTAATTCTGTATAGATTCACGGTCTTTATCTTTCTGTTCTTCTTCTAAATCACTATAGGTAACTATACAATTGTGACTTTTAAAATAATCATTACGTTCAATTTGTTCGTCATTTTTTTTATGTACTACCCATCCAACCTTTACACGATCCAACAGCCATCCATTGTGTTCCTCTTCGGCAAGTTGTTCAAGGGTGCTTTTTATTTTTATATGATTCTGAAAATCTTTGGATGCATCCTGAGAAGTATCATCTGATACAACTTTATATTTTGTTGTACTATTAATTATATCAAACATTCTGACCGCCGCGGAAATATTGTTTTTTCGCCCTTCATAATTTAATTTGCTGTATTCATTAAAAAACGAGGAATCGCTAACAGTAAAACCCATCCAGGCTGCATGTATATTTTTTGCCATACTTTCCGAAAATTTTTCCATCTCCCGGTCTTTATACAGCAATTTCATAAACTCATCGTAATCTACATTCATAGCTATCACTTCATCCGATGGCAGGCTGGAACGCACATATTTCGAAGGATTATTGAGCTGAAGTTGGTGCAATAACCGTTCAAAACTCCGGGAGCCCCGTATAAACTTACTGATTTCAAGGAAAGCAGACATCAGGCCCCAGTCCATATTCAGTTCCTGACCATCTTTTAACCGCATAGCTCCGCGCAAAAAGAGCGCCCTCCTTACCGGGAAGCAAACATCATTCTTATCTTCCTCCCATTTTTTTGAAACCTTGTTGTATATTTCCCGCCGGTTCGGTCCCAACACATTCAGGTAACCGTTTATCCGGCTCAAAAAATCAGGGCCTTTTTTCTTTCTAAAATCTTTCACATCCTCGCTTTCCTCTGTTGAATCTTCCTTTTCATAAAATTCAGGATTAAAACTCTCATACGTCGGCTTGGTTCCACCGGCAAAAAAGAAGATGCATTTTCCCAGTGGATGGGAACGCCCCGCTTCCTGAAAAAATCCATCCTGCATGGGCGTTATAAATTCTTTTAACCAGGTTAATTCTTCCGAGTCAAACTCATCCCAAAACACAACCGGAAGTTTTCCTTCCAAAGCTACATCCCTGATCTCGTGAAAAACACCTGTTAATCCGTCTGTTTTAATAAATTGAGAGATGTTAAATTCAAGAAACTCTATTCCATCTTTTCCGAGCACATTTTTTGCAATTTGTTTCACGGCAAACGATTTTCCTGCACCGGGTTGCCCAAAAATGGCAATGTTAAGCGGACGGTTTAACATTTGGTCCGACTGATATTCGAGCATTAATTTTCTGATGTTACGCAAGCTCTCAATTTCATTACGATCAAAAGAGGTAAAACCGCCAAACTGGATTTTGGGAGCATACTGAATAGCTGTTGATCCTTTTAAAACCACATCGCGCGCTAACTCGTAGTATGGTTCAGGAAAATCTACTTCTTCTAATAATTTCCAATGATTGCCATGGAAACTGCTTAATAAACGTGTGTTTTTTAATATGCTATTCTTAATATACTCTTTTGGAAAATAATTGCCTTCCAGAATATTCCACCGGTTGTTATTCAAATAGCCAATATCAACTATTTTCTTACCATTCATATTCCAATAGGGTGAAGGAATAAATGTAGTGATGTAATTTGAAGGATTAGATGTATTTGAATTGGATAATTCTTCAAGCGGATAGGCCTGGATAATTTTTTTTTCCTTCTCTTCTTTATTGGTTATTAAACCGTATTTTGAAATGGTCCGGATGTAATTAAGTCCCGTCCGGACCATTTTATCAATTTTCAAAAAATATTTGTATTCCTTCGTATCATTCTCATTATCTGCACAGAAGGCAAAATAGCCTTCAATAAACTCCCTGGTAAAACCCGCGGTAAACCCGGCACCCAGTCCAATTGAACTTCCGCTTTTCTCTTCCCACTCTCCTTCCATATTTTCCGGGTCGAAAATAAGTTGAAATTCTGCACGTTCAGGCTTACTGCCGTTTTTCACATACAAAGCGCCGGCAGAGCCAATCGTTACAATTAAATGATGACTTTTCAACAGGGGATTAATCTCTTTGTTTGTAACCAACTCGAATGCCAAATCCAATGCAGTTTGTTCCCACGAAATCCCTTTACTGACTTTAACATCGTAATCCCGAAGGTTTGCCAGATTAACGATTGTGATAACATCTTTTGGCTTATTTTCCGAATCATCCGGACTGGTTAAAGCTTTAAACAGTTTACCTTTTGCCAGGGGTTTCGACATTTTCAGAATAACCGTTTTTCCTGGAAAATCCTGTTCTGCCACCGAATCCCGAAAGCCGAGGCTGGCATCGTCAATTAAAATAAACGGGAAGGAATTAAAATTTACAAAATCCTCTTTAGAATTCTTTGATTGACTGCTTCCACCAAAACCTGTTTCGCCAAAACCCAAATATTCAGCATCCCAATATTTAGCATCTTTATCATCTTTTTTAGTATGCAAATTCCATTGAATGTAGGAATCAAGATTTTTTTGAATACTTCCCTTTCTGATTCCAAATTTGACACGCTTTGTAAGATTACTTAATCTGGCTGAAGACTGTTTTAACTGTTTTGTATTATCCTTAAGTTGATCTTCAATTTTTTTAATATCATTTGGTCCCAGATCATTCTTTGACCTTTTTTCAATTAGACTTTCCTTTTCCTTGTGTAGTTCTCCAACTATATTCTCCAGGTATTTCTCATGACTGCCAAATAACAAATCAAATGTTAATTCGGCTCCTCCGGTTTTATCCATAATTTCTGTATCCGTTTTTTTCGAAGAAGCATGCATTCTTTCTCCTTTCAGGATATGATAGTCGCAAATGGTATCTCCTGTTACAAGTAATATAAAGTCTGCCAGTTTATTCATAATTAGTTATTTATATTTCTAGATTTTTCAATTGCCAAATCATTTTCAAACACCAAATCATATTTCGGTAATTCACTGGAATCAATCCATCTGTAATCGCTGGATTCGGGATTTAATTTAATCCCGCCTGTACATTTGCACTCAAAAAAAAGGGTAACAAAATGTAAATCAGCCATTTCATTGGGCAGGTTATCCAGGTAAAACAGGAATTGAGCAGAGCTACAATCCAGGTTAATTTCTTCTTTAATCTCTTTAATAATTGCCTGTTCTGCCGTTTCACCGAAATCAATTTTACCACCGGGCAAATTCCAGCAACCATTTCCGTAAGATGTATTTGCACGTTTTAAAATTAAAATCTTTCGTTCAGAATTGGTAATAATTGCACGAACTGCAATTTGCGGTTTTTTGCTGCTATTCATTGATTTCAGAGTCTTTCTACAATAAAAAATCAAAAAGCTAAATGTACAAAAAATTTTAAAATTCCTATTCCGGAATCAAATTCCGGTAATGCTCATAATTCACAATCACGCGGTTCACAAAGTTGAATGCTTCTTCGCCGCGTGCATACCCCCAGCGTACCACCGGGTCTTTAAAATACTTTTCTGCCGATTTGTTTTTCAGAAAAAAGTCAACATTATTTTCCCAAACATGGCTGTTTTTTCCGAATTTGCGGGCCAGTCGCTGGGCATCTTTCACATGGCCCAACCCGATGTTGTAGGAAGCCAGAACAAACTTTATCCTTTCGGTAGAGTCGGGAATGGTTGCGCTAAGCTGTTCATCGAGCCAGTTCAGCAATAAAATTCCGCCTTCAATATTCTGCCTTGGGTCCAGAATATCTTCCACTCCCAATGATTCTGCCGTATTGGGCATAAGCTGCATCAGCCCGAAAGCACCACTCCACGATTCGGCATCAGGTTTAAACCGGGACTCATGATACATGATGGAAGAAATCAGACGCCAGTCCCAGTTGTGTTTTTTGGCCAGTTCTTTTACCAGAGGATCGTATTCAGAAATTTTTC
>Ga0334895_1000619_pt1 | contig 45181 bp, 57 predicted proteins | sample GraSluR3_MG_7_FD_207229 | JGI IMG/M metagenome (GOLD analysis project Ga0334895, IMG submission 207229) | Sludge microbial communities from methane-producing bioreactor in Wageningen University, Netherlands - Granular Sludge_31_05-R3 | ecosystem: Engineered > Bioreactor > Anaerobic >... | reverse complement strand
CTATGTTATACCTTATGTGGATTATATAAAGGCTTCTCCGATATACCATAAGTCAAACGGAAGAGATGGGCTCGACAGCAGATCTATGAACATTTATTACGGAGAGATTCAGGTGTCCTACGGGGATGCGATTAATATAGGGGCCAGCGGGAAAGTCTATGGCTATTATAATAAAGCCAAAGAGAATGAATTTATAAATGATTACAATAAAAATTATGAAGCGAATGTATTTATTAAACACAGGAGCAGGACCGTGCAGTTCCTTGACAAAGAGGAGATCAATGTAAGATTCGCAGGAGATCCCACTGGGAAAGGATGGTACGAAGCAGAGCTGAAGTTCAGGATACTTACTACCTACGTTCAGCCGAGATTCTTCATACAGTACAGAGATGGTTATGATGAGTTCATGATTAACTATACTGAGAAGAACAGAGCTATAAGAGCAGGGCTGGTGTTCTGATGGAATGGTTAAGTAAAAAGTTTTTCATAAGATTGTTCCTCTTCCTCATTGTCACTACGGTGGTAATGAGGCTATGGGGATTCGCTCACATTTCTGATACTCTTGTGGGCATGATGATGGGCCACTGTATCGGCCTTATAGGACTAAACGCATGGGAGAAGACACGGAAATGAAAAAGCTATTTATTATAATTATATTCCTTCTCGCTACCGGATGTACTCTCTTTAATACCCAGGCTAAAAGGGTAGAGGGAGAGCCTATGAGTTGCTGGCAAGCAAGGTATCTGGCAAGGGAGAAGATGGACACTGCTGTTATAATTATGGCAGAAGAGTGCCCGAAAGAACTCAAGAGGGACTGGTGTCTGAAGGTGTTAAAGGAAAGACCCGAAGTTTTTAAAGATTTCAATGACTGCTGGAGACAATAATGTTTAGTATATGGAACCCTGCAACTCCGAGAAAGTCAGGACACTTCATGGATGTGTTCTCAGAGATCAGAGCTGTCAAGACTCTATTTGCGGAGAGACTTGATCTCGATCACTACTCTGCCTCTGCTGAAGATCCTGATGATCCTACCTGTGACGGGTATCATAAGTTCTTGACATTGAGTCCAGGAGTTGTTAACCTGTTACTCGATCAGCACCCTTATCCTTTTGACTGGGACTCAGGGAAAGCAAAGGTACCGACAGATTCAGGGATGTTGTTTCTTGAAACTATTAGCGGTAAAATAAGATTAAGATACTCCATTGAAAAAGCTGGAGTAATTATAAGGAGCACACTGAGATGATACAGGCATGGGACGAAACCAAACCAGATGATAACGGTCTTGCCGGAGATGGTGATGACGAGATCAAAGGGCTGAAGGCCCGAGTAAAAGAGAGGATGGAGCTTGACCACCATTTCGCAGGAGAGCTCGATCCTCTTGAAGGCGACTGCGATGGATACCATAAGAAGGTAACACTTCAGAAACTTGCAGAGGACCCAACCCCATTGACTGGGACTGGAGTTATTTATACCAAGGAAGTAGATGGAATTATAGAATTATTTTTTGTGGACGAAGTGTCCGGAGTGGTGAATCAATTAACAGAACAGGGGGTGCTCAGCTTGAATACACTACAGAATGATATAGATGGTAACGGGAAAGTAATACAGAATATAAACATGGATTATTTTATAAAGAGACAGAGGAAGGTGCTTACACCTTTTCCCGCCAAGCCTCAGTTTATGTTTAGAGAGATTGCAAGGACTTCCAACGGCACTACAATTGACGAAACGTATTGGGAATTAGAGGTTAAACAGGCTTGTGTAGTAATGATAAGCGGAGGGACCAATCATTCCGCAACTCAATCTACGGCAAGTGAAGTCGGTCCTTTTGAGATAGGGGTTATAAAAACCGGGAATCTTATTGGGCTGACTGGAAGTTCCGGAGCATCTATACTTCCAGCTATTCCGTTGGATACAGTATATAAAAAAAGTTCCTTGTTCACTAGAGCATTTCCAGGTCTATTTGAAGTAGACGAAACTTATCCGTATTTCGGTTCAGCTAATTATGGCGGCAATCAAGTAATTTTAGCATATTTATCCGGCGGTACTTATTATTTAAAATCAACATTAAAAGTAGTCAGGGATACAGGAACAGCGAGAGCGAGATTTAAGGGTAGAGTATTATACGGCTACGACCCTACAGCAAATATAGATGACATTATTGTAGCCACACAGAAAGGCGTAGGCTGGAGCTAATGACCTCTCCCATTCTAACATTACCCCAGATACCCAAGAATCTCGATCCGGAGATGAGGGACTACCTGACTAATCTAACGAAGATATTAGTCAAGAAACAAAATGAAGAATATGGGACACTGGAGAAAAGAATAATAGACAGGCTTTATCCTATTGGAGAAAGATATGTTCAATTCCCAGAACCTGATGGAACTTTTGATTCTAATAAATCCCCTGAAGTTAAATTTGGTGGTGAATGGGTTTGCATATTTAATGATGAAGGTGTATTTTTTAGAACTGAAGGTGGTAACGCTTCAGAAAGTAGAGGTGGAACTGGTATTCAGGGGGATGTTTTTAAAAGTCATAACCACACTGGAGCTTTACCAAGCGGTCCTATATGGTTTAAAAGATATAATTATGGTGGTGGATGGCCTTCAGAACTTACTCCAGGCGATTTTAATAGTAGATACACAGGTTCAACAGGGAACGCAAACGAAACAAGACCAAAAAACAGACTTATGAGAATATGGGAGAGAATAGCATAATGGAAACCATAGAAATACCTGTACTCAATAACATAATCAAAGACATATCTCCCCGTAAAATTCCGGAGACTTCCCTTCAGGACGGGATGAATATATTATTCGAGGATGGATATTTAAAAGACAGATACGGAACTTACTCTCTTATTTTTGAATTCACAGATCCCATAAAAAGAATAGGGTTATACCGGAGAATGTTTACCGATATAGCCTACATGATAGTCTGTACCACCAAGGATATTTACGCATACGATGAGACTAACGGGACTTTTAAATTAATCACCAGGAATTATAATACAGGCACAGCCTCTTCTTCAGGTGCTGCAATAACTATTTCCGGCGGTACTCTCCTCAACAGCGAATGGGTGAAACAGAACTTGTATCAAATTTCTTTTGACTCTGAGGACATAGATAGCTGCAGCACATGGCATACAGTAGCCACGATAACTTCCGGTACAGAACTGACTCTCGCAGACGCATTGACCACAGATGTAACAGACTCCGAGTATTGTCTGAGGCTTTGTTATGATGGAGATGAGGATGACTCATGGAGCCTGGTCTATCCTTATGATGAGGATATAGATGAGAATGTGATGCTGGCTACCAACGGAAAAGACTTCGTGCAGAGATGGGCAGGGACCGGACAGTGTGTGGACCTTGATTCTTATACTAACTTCTGTAAACACCTGGGGTACTGGGGATCTACAACAGGGGATCATGTAATAGCTTCAGGGATTTACGATACAGTCACAGGGTACTGGAATAAAAATGCCATTGAGGTATGGGACGCAGGGAAGCTCACGATGTTAGATGGAGCCACCTACGCACTGCATGACTCGATCTCTGAGATCGTAGGCGTACTCCCCCTTGGTGCGGATAGCCTTGTCATTTATAAACCGAACTCAATTTCGATAGGGGCTCTCACTTACGCAGGGGACCCCTCTAACCCTATAAGGATACAGGAGAACTATAAAAGGAATCTTGGTGTCCCCTGTATAGAAGTGGTGGCGGTCCTCGAATCTTTCCATATCTTCTTTAACGGTAGAAACATTTATATGTTCGATGGCATACAGGAGAGGATGGTAGGTGAAGGAAACGCTTCTTACATAATGATGAACATTAACAAGAACTATGCTCACAGATCTTTCTGTATCCTGATAGCCGAGAAAAGTCTGTATCTTTTATTCGTGCCATGGGGAGACTCTGAAAACCCAAACCTTTGTATAGTATTTAATTATAAGGACAACACCTTCTCTTACTGGATGTTCAAGGATGATGAAGGTGAAGAGCTGCAGATGACCTCTAAAGGTCTATTTAGGAAAAGCTACACTCCCACATGGGGATCTTTCATAGATTATCAGACAGGAGATTTGACTTCAGGAAGTGCAGTCATAAGTAATGTTTCCGATACAAGTTTTTGTGAGATAGGACACGGGATAGTGGGGACCGGGATACAGGATGTGTCCACTATTATCAACTTTGATGCGGACTCCATAACTATGGATAAGACAGCCACAGCTACCGGAACCGGAGTAAATATAAGATTCGGTCCTTATGCGAAAGACATAAATCTCAGATGGCAGGACCTCAAAGCCGTGGAAAACTTCCAAAGATTTGCGATAGGGACAAAGGGTGGGAGGATGTACGAACTATCGGATGAATTCTACAGGGACAATGATGTACCTATAGAGTCAACCTTTGTGACTAAGGACCTTGAATTAAATAAAGGATTGACATTCTTCTTCCACGAAGTTACAATAAGGGCAGGATTGAGATACGTTGATGAGTGGATAGACAGCCCGATATATGTAAGAGCTTCCATGAACTACGGGAGATCCTGGTCAGGATGGAAAGAATTAATACTTGAGGCTGCGGAAAATCCGCAGGACTTTAAAGAAAAGAAAGGATACTTTCACATGAAGGGGAAGGCGTTGAGACTTGAATTCAAGATGGACAATCCCACAAATTTTGAAAGTGTCTTTATTAAATATAACATTGGCGGTCAGTCAATGAAGTACAATAGATGAGGTAATATTATGGGATGGGCTTCTAAGTTATTCGGAAAGGATAAGATAAAACAGCAGGATACTCTTAACCCTGAACAGGCAGCACTCAGGGATTCTATGATCGGGGACATAGGTCAGCACACTACCGGAGCCATAGACACTATGGGAGGATATGCTCAGACTGCGTACAATCCATATGACGAGCTCGAAGGTGACAGGGTAGTAGAGGGGTTGAGGAATACCCTTATCACTGACAATGAGAGAAACAAGAGGGCTTACGCCAATACAAATATAGGCAAGAGATTTTCCTATGCGAGATCCGCAGGAGAGAACCAGATGAACCAGGATCTTTCCAATAAGATGACTGACCTCGATTACCAGAACCTTATGCAGAAAACAGGCTTCAGACAGCAGGGATACGGGAATCAGATGCAAGCCTTGCAGGGAGTTCTTGGAACAGCACAGGGCCTGATGAACCCTACTATGCAGAATATGCAGATGCACAGCCCGGGAGCTCTTGATTATCTTAGTGGTATAACTTCCGGCATACAGGGAGTAAAAGGACTTTTCAAAAAACAATAAGGAGACGACCATGGCATTATCAAAAAGCACAATGGATATGTGTAGGCAGAGAGCTCAGCCACAACAAGAACAGCAGAGTTTTGTCGATAAACTCCCTCAGAGACAGGGGCCCACGGAATTTGATATTTATAAGCAGGGACTACAACAGGCTTCAGCTCTTGGCAGTATGCCTGATGCCACAGCAGGAGTACCGGATTGGATGTTAAAACTCCAGATGCACGGTGATAAATTTAAAGATTCAGCAGCCTCAGCTCTTAGTGCTGCGAAACTGTTCTTCGGAGGAGGAATGTAATGGCATTTTTCAGAGATACTATCAGTGGTCAGATAGCCACACAGAACGCAGTAAATAACCAGATGGCCCAGCAAAAAGCCGAGGAACAGAGATTGGCTCTCCAGCAGTATATGTTGGGGAAACAATTTGGTGACAACCATCTCACAGGTATAGCCAACAGAGAGATGAATAATCCCGGACTTATTCCGAATATGTTGCAGAGAGGACTTGATCTATTCACTGGACCGGAGAGACACAATCAGGATGTTAAGACTGATGTAAATCAGTTTATGCCTGGCGAAGATTCGTTGAGTCAGGAAGATAGAAGTTATTTTGACAGAGCCTCCAATCTCAGGGCAAAAAGTTTTGAAGATAAAGTGAGGGCATATGCTGAACAGGCTTATGCTGATGCAGGACAAGGCTTCGATGAGGAAAGGTTTCGTAAAGATTTTTATTCTAATGGAAGAATGAAGAGAGCAGATGATCTCCCTGAACATATAAGGGATGCCTATAAGAAAGCGAGGACAGAACTTGAAGGCTTCCAGAAAGAGTCAGCTCCTGTAGATGCTGACGTTGGACTCAGAGAACATATGAAAAAACATAAGATTGATAAGATGGAGGAGTTCTCAGGATCTCACTCTAATATGCGTAATCAGAATTATAAGATGCATAAAGCCCTTGTTGATTACTATGTTAAGAATAAGAATTGGGATAAAGCTCAGGAGATACAGGATTCATTCGAGAGGAACGAGGCTAATATTGATAAGCATTGGGGAGACAACGGATCAGGACAGAGAAGAACTTTATTCAGCAGACCACAGGGATCTGCGGGGCCTAACCCAATAGAACATGGTATTGCAATAGGAGATGAAAACTTCTCTGTAATGTTGGGCAAGAAATCTGATGCTCTTGATCCGAGGAAAGTTCTGGCAGCTTTAAGAAAGACGAACCCTGGAGCAGCAGAGAGATACGCTGCAGCTCTAAACAATAAAGAAGTTATAAATATTTATGATGCCTCTAAGAAGGGTGAAGCAGATCTTGGTCATCATAATGCAGCTAAGACTGAAGCAGCAGGAATCGCAGCAGATGAAGCAAGAAGTAAATACTGGTACAGCAAAGACAAAAGATTTAATACTGACAATTACTTCAATCCTTCTGTTAAACACGTTTTCATAAACGGCAATAAAGTTTTGAAGAGAGACATATTAAAAAATCCTCGGCAAATGGAAGAACTCGTTTCACAGATAGGCATACCGAGGCAGGAACTTGCGAGATCACTGGCAGGTTATTGATGAAAGGAAAAACCAAAAGTGAGGTGATGAACTCTGAAGAGTTCCAGAAGTTATCAAGAGATCAGCAGATAGAGATTCTTGATTATTATTTCCCTGTAGTTCCAGCGGAGAAAGGAAGGGTTGCAAACGCCACAGGAGAACATATCGACAAATCTGGGAATAGATCTGGCAGTATAAAAATAGAAAAACCTTTGGTCGATCTCGGTACGCCTATTCAGAAAAATATTGTAGAGCCTATTAAAAATTTCGGAACTTTCGGAGCAGGTAATGACAGCCCTGTAGCACAGAATAGAGGGTCACAGAATTTACCTATACTCAAAGATCTTAACCCTGTTATGCAAAATATAGCCAGCAATGTTAAAGACTTCGCAGAACCAATAATAAAGGCTGGACAGTTTGAAGAAAGAGTAGATAGCCCCGTGAATATCCATGCGAAAACAGTTCAGGACCCAAACAAGGATCAGAGCTTTCATAAAGTGACCGGCCTTGATACACCGGAAAATTTTATAGATCCGGATACAGGGAGAGTCAGCCCATTTTACGCAGGGACTACAAACAGTATTGTGTCAAGATTAGCAGGGTATAAGACTTACACCCTTGGAGATAACCCTTCCCTATCTGATGAAGTAAAGTTTGCTCTTGGCAAGATGTCTCTTGACCTTCCGGTTATAGGCATTGTGGGTATGGCTTCAGGGGGGCTTGGTCTTGGTGGACTTGCCACAGCAGCAGCCAGCTTTGGTGCCTATGAAGGTCTTGACAGGGCCACAGATCTTAGTGCCAGAGGAAGACAGGGAATGTTAGCTCCGGGAGAAGAGAGTCTTAATCCTGTAGAAGAAGGTTTTAAGGCTGCTCCTATTGGCGCATTAAAAGGCGGGCTCGGTCATATAGGCGGGATGGCTGGGATTGGTGCGATAAGAGGACTTCAGACTGTAGCAGCTAAAGGTGGAGCCAACGCTCTCGTAGCCCACAAGGTAGCCTCTGTAATGAAGCCTGTAGCTTACAATGCCGTACAGAATGAAGTAATGGGCCAGATCACAGCAGCACAGCATGGCTCAGATTACACCATGAGGAATAGGCTTGTTGATTCTATTACTACTGCAGGGGTGAACGTAGGAGCTTCCGGCGGTAAAAGAACTCTTCAGATAATGAAAAAGAATATGCCTGAGATAACAAATAAAATTCAGGATGGATCTAACCTGGACGCATACGCAGAAACTCTGGCGAAGAAGGAAATAAAAAGCACAGCGGATGATGCTGCCAAGAGATACTTTAAGAGAGGCGGGACCCCTGAAGAGACAGCGAGATTGACTCTTGAAGAGATACAGAAGAGATCTTCCTCTGATGCTTTCGGACACCCGTTTAAAAATCCTGAAGACTTGCAGACTTATTATAAAAATGTATATGAAGCTGCAAAGAATATAGATCAAATGAATAGCGATCCTCTTAATCTTAATCAGAAAGGAGCAGAACTTACTGATGGTTTCCCGATTCATAGACTTGGAGAAGGATTAAAGAAAGGGAAAGATAAATTTCAGGAGCTCGAAGCAAAGAGGGGAGAGGAGAGAACTCTCCTTGAGGAATATAATTCAAAGATCGGAAGGGAATCTCCGGCGGAAATAGAGAGAATAAAATTTCAACTTGAGGGAGTTCGTCAACAGCAAAGAGTATTGTACAATGATGTTCACAAAAAAAGCAGAACAGAACTTTATGGGCTCATGAAGAAGGAAGCTAAGGCCCAGGATAAAATGAGGGACGCAGAACTAACAGCTCAATATGTCGATGATATGTTTAAGATGCCAGAACAGCAATACTCTGAGAACTCAGTTAAAAGGGTGCTTAACCTCAGTAAAGAGCAGGTCTTTGATATGTCTATGAAATCGAACCTCAATAAGCAGGGCAAGATAGCTCAGTGGTATAACTCTTCATTCAAAGGTGCGTCCAGAAGGCTCGATCAATTACTCGGTGCTGAAAATTCTGCAATGATTAAACAGGCTCTCAGGGGAGCTGATGCGAAAAGAACTCAGACAATAGACAGGATGTACAAGGCTATAGAGAGTATGAGGAAGAATATGACAGCCGCTGAGGAAAGGGTGGCGACAATCCATATGATCCGTAAACAGATGGTCAGGAAGAAAGTGAAGTATGAGGATGGAACGAAGGGAGAGGAACTTGTCAATGTAGGCGAACAGAAGATACAGGACATGATGGAGATGGGATACCTTACTCCTGAAGAACTTGCAGCTTCCAATCAATTAAACCAGAACCAGCTCGATTTCGTTTCTACGTCCCGTGCTATACTTGACGAGATATGGACACTTACCAATAAATCCAGAAAGATAATGGATAAGGAAACCATAGAAGGATTACCTGATTACTTCCCTTTAACTAATAACCTTGAAGCCATGTCATACATGGCGAAGACTCAGGGGTATGAGATCGGTTGGGTAGGAGATAATCCTCTCAGAAAGAAACAGACTCCGAATGATCCGAAGAATCTAAAGAAGAGGCTGGATGTAAACAGTGTAGTAAGTCTTGACGGGTCCAGAGTTCTTGAGAACTATACAAGATACATGGTTAATAAGGCTTACATGAATCCTGTAGCTTATAAAATGTATCAGCTCGGGAAGAATATAAATTCTATACACAGCAATGATTCAGGGATGGATCTCATACGCCATGCGAAATTTATCTCTGGAGATGTTGATCCTGTTATCAACAAGACTGTTGATAGCCTGTTGACAAAGGTAGCGAGAAATGTTTCTCAGGCTATGCTGGTAGGTAATTACTCTACTTACCTCACTCAGCTTTCAGCTTTAGATGGTATCGTTGCAGAGTGCGGATACAAGTCAGTTAACGATACCATGAAACAATTATTGTCAGATCCTTCTCAGTGGGCAGAAATACAGAGGGCTTCATCAGTATTGACTGCAAGGCAGGGGGCCGGAGACATCACAATAGTGGATCTCCAGAATTCGTTACAGGCAGGTTTCAGGAAGAAAATTATAGAGAAAGGTATGTATCCTATTCAGGCACTGGATATGGTAGCTGCAACAATAGGCTGGAAGGCTTTTTATGATAAGGCTATAAGAAACGGTATGAGGGTAGATGATGCGAAGGCTTATGCGGATGACTTTGTAATTAAGACACAGGCTTCATCTTCCAGGATAGATGCCCCTCCGGTTATGAGGAACGCACTTGGTAAAAACCTTTTCACTCTGCAGACTTTTTCTCTTAATAGATTCGATTACATGGTCAGTGATTTATTCGGAGTCCAGCCGGTATATAAATTCATGAAGCTGGTGGAAGATGAGGATACTGCGAGAGCCCTTGCCAGAGAAAACAAATGGCACTACGAGCCTATGGCAAAAGGGAAGAAGGGATATGCGATATATGATCCTGTTAAGGCTCATAACTATATGGAAGCCACAAGAAAGATGGCAAGGCTTCTGGTCGCTCAATCCTTATTCAATATGACTTATGATGCCATGGAAGAACTTACAACATTTCCTCTTGCTAAACCAAACCCTGATCCGGTCGGGGCCTTTATAGAGAAGAAATATGGTACTTCTATAACTGGTCATTTAATGGGGAAGCCCCAGAAAAACTCAACACTATCAGAAGCGGAGAGGGACAGGAGAGCAGGATTTGCAGCCTTTCAGGAAGTATCTGAGATGGTGCCGTTGGCTTCAAGTTTATTAAAGTATTCAGATTCAGCAGCAGGGGCTCCACTCTCTAAGGTTATAAACGCTTCAAGGAAGGCACAGTATTTTGCAGAGTCAGGAAACGTAGTGACAGGGCTTCAGTCTATTAATGATGCGAGTGCTTTGTTTGGTAATCCGGCTCATGCGTTAGTGGCAAAGATACTACAGAGGTATAAGAACATGGAGAAGGAAGAGGAGATGGAAGCTCTTTACTTCAAGAAGAAAGCTCAAGAGAGAAAGAAGTTACTAAACAGAGGAAGAGAGTCACGACCTTCGGCAAGGTCCAACCTTAAAATCGAACGATAGAGGTGTAACATGAAACAGCACAGGCAGAATATAGTTGAAGTGATTACTTCAGCTTACGAGACAGGCATGGCAGTTCCGCAGTATTATTTTCAGAGACATTACGAAGAGATGAAAGATGCCATTGACGATCAGGAGATAGTGGCAGTACCGCCTATGTGGTTTATAAAACCCAAAGGAATAGAGTTTAATTATACTTTGTATTGGACCGGGAGGAAATTCAAAGGCGGGTATGTAACATTACTGAATAATTATCTGGGGATAAACAGGGGGCCTGAAGTCAGCAACGGGGCCACAATGTTCGCAGCTCATGTACTGAAGTTTAAGAAGGCGGCGAAGAAGCTGGTGGACGAAGAACCTTTATGGTTGTCTATCAATGGGATACTTACAGATAACGGAGTGGTATTCTGGGGATACAGCGAAGTTGATAGAGGACTGGTTGAACAGCTTGTTGGGGATACTCTCGAAGGGATCTCTGAGAAGTTTATTAATAATGAAAAGACTTTATTCCCTGAAGGTTTTGTTGTAAGGTTAAATGTATTCAATGCGGAGAGCCTGGTTATAACAGAAGGACCGGAGAAAAGTATTACTGCTGCGTGGAAGGCAGTGTATCAAAAGGCTTCGATGTTGAAAAAACATTGCTGGTACACCGAAGCTCTTGATAACTATATGCGGAAGGCTTATTCAAAATTCATGTTATCTGGTGAACTGGCTCATAATTTTGTCAATGAGGACCGCACAGGCCACAGGGTTCTTGAGAATATTAAAAGATGAGTTACACTCAAGAGAGCAGGTGGTTACAAGATTGTCAGGGTGATCTATTATATTATCCTTCATCCATCTTCTCGAATAGTTCGGGAACATATTCTCCAACATATTGAGTGCTTCTTCTGTATCTGCCATGCGGTGTGCCACCTGTAAATTCTCTGGCTCGGGTGTAGCTTCACATCTCTGGCAGGTATAGAAGTCCCGGATCAATACTTTCTTTCTCACTTCAGCTTTCATCACTCCTCCTTAATATTAGTTGTCGTTTTAAATACTGCCTCCCGTACTCAGCCAGTAGTATCCCCTCAGCCACTCCATCATACATTCCTCCATTCGGTCCGTAGATAAAAGGTTTTGATTCAGGGAATAACTTGAGACAAAGATCCATAGACTTCTGTTTGTCTTTACTGAGTGAGAAAGACTTCTTCCAGACTTGCGGAAGAATCTCTAAGATTTCACCGCCGTACAATCCCGCAACATTCAGAATTGATTTCATATAAACTCCATAGTTCATGCCATGGTTGAATATACTGGTGATACCCTGATTGTTGGAAGGGAAAGATTTCTCTATACAGATAAAAGGTTCCCTGTGCTGCAGGATATAAAGAAGTTCAGACTCGAGGTCATACTTATCCGGCATTTTAAATGCGGTGAGGAATTGTCCACTCTCTGTAAGTACCCCTATACCGCCTTTATTTCCAGGGTCTATCCCTATTATAATCATCACCCCTCCAGTTTGAACATCTGAATTAAATCGTACGCCTTCTCCCATAGCTCCCGTATTTTATTATTCGAGATCTTCTTTTGACTGAATACCAAGAAGATGTATGACTGTGTACAGTTACAGTGTCTCGCAAACTGCTTTACACCTATAAGTTTTACATCTCTTTCAAGAAGATCGAGACACCGGATCTTCTGCTTTGCAGCTTCCTCTTCCAACTTTATCAGCCTACTTAGTTCTTTATATCTTGACTGATCCATTATTCCTCCTTGCCGGTTGACCTGTACACCGGAAGGTATAGTGATCGAGCTTATTTGTTTTTAATTCCCGGATACCTCCATTAATTACTTGTACCCCTGTTCAGTGCCACCTGTTCCCATGTATAGTGTCGGTCTCTCCCGACTGTCACCCATCTATAAGCCTTTCGGTTTTCTTTCCGTTGGGTCAAGGCAATTATGAGTTTCCATCCCAATTCTTAGTTGGTTGTTTGTTTCTCATTTGTCGGTAGCGGGAATGATCCGCTATTCGCCAACCCGACTATTTATACCTAAAATTTTTACTGAACTCATTCTCAATTTGATCGGATGTTAAAAGTCCAGTTCCAATATGATAGGTGTCTATCCAGTAATCAAAGTCTATATCACTTGGATAAGAGCCATATCTATTCTTAAATTCCTCTTCAGCGAGAAACAATAAATTTTTATACTTATCGTTAGCCTTTGAGAGTTTGAGTAGTAATTTATTATATTCTTTGTCCGTCACAATCCCCTCCTCATTCATTATGTCTACCAATTCCGCCAACCCGACTATTTGTAACACTTAATACTTATATATTGAATCTGTCAATAAAAAAATATCGCCAGCCGAACTGAATACGATATTTTATTGAGAGATGTGGTTAAGGTATATATACTTTAACCTTGTACATCTAAACTTGTCAATCAAAAATTATCCCCATTGAGAAGCCATAGCTTCAGCAATACCGGTGAAGGTCCTGTTCCTCATGTCCTGCCTGTCCTTACCATGTTTAGGTATGGCATACCATTCAGGTAAAGTTTTCCCTGATTTCAGTTTCATGCGGGGCTCTTCTTGTACTATATTTGTTGGTTTCAAGTGTGGTAAATTTTTCAGCCATAGACAGGTCTTCTTACTTTCTTTATGACCGAATAAATAAGGCTGAATAATCTGATCCGGTTTTCTGAATTTTGAACTCAATACTCCTACTGGATTCTCTATACATATTTTTTGAATGTTGGACATATATAACATTATAAAAAACTCAATAGCTTCCTCCTGTGCTGCCCTTCTTTCTGCACCTACGAGAACTCCGCTTTCTCTTTCCGGCTGATCCTTCAGCCATTTGTTAGCTGTTACTGTAAGGTAAGTATATGGCGGGTGTGCTATCATAAGGTCCCACCCGTCATTGATAATATCAAATACATTCCCTTTGTAGTGAGGCCCTTCTGTTTCTGAGTCTATCAGATCACATGATACCGCCTCATGTCCTCTCGCTATAAATGCGTCCCTTACTATTCCAGAAAATTCGCAAGCTACAAGTACCTTCATTCTTTCCTCCATCAATCAAAAATTGTGTTACATTCTTTTCTCAGCATCAGATAAAGTTCATGCTCAAGGAACTCCAGATAAGATTTGAATCTTACCTTTGCCTTCAACATGAGAAGTTCTGCCTCCCCGCCATCCAAAGTCTTTATAGTCTGGAAGGAATATTGAGATGTTTCAAAGAAAAACTTTGAAGAGATCTTCGGAGATGTGAAATAATCTTTCGCCATTTCATTGCCGATTTTATTTTTCATAGTCGCATCATTGATCTCTCCTGTAAATACCAGGGCATCCCCTATGGCAGTAACATCTTTCCTGTGTTCATTGAACTGTTTCTCAGTATAGACATCCGGTATAATTTCTTTAACCCTTTCGTAGTATTCCTTTTCCTTACCACTGTTTCTCTTGTAGAAACATACCTGACATACGAGGGAATAGGCGTGGAGAAGAACATCAACGTAAAGGTCCTGCGGGTGAACTATCATCCCGCACATTTCACATTTGCCATCAACAATATCTAATTTATTCATCCTGCCTCCATGTTTCTTTACCTACTAAATAACCTATCATAAATGTGATGATGAGAACTGATAAAACGAATAGTGAATACATGATAATGCAAACTGTGTCCATCTGATAGATACTCTGGTACTCAACTATCAGAGTTCTCTGAGTCAGGAGCAGCATATCTGTGTCCATCTTTCATCTCCTTGTCCCTGTACGGGCACCTCTTGGCAAAATCTTCGTAGCAGTTGCTCTTGAATATTTTACATCTCATGGCCTTTCTTCTCTGTCCATGAACTTTGATCTCGATCTCTTCTGCATTACTACAGTACATTCATACCCTCCTCATATTTTTTTAACTGCTGTGCTGACATAAACCCTTTCTTCCTGTATTCACGGGCCTCATCCTGAATCTTCTCATCAATTCGGCCCTGACAAAATTCAAAGAAATGGTTCTCAACATTCTGTACGAACTCCTTTAATTCTTCGTGAGTCATGTTTGAGGCAGACTTGGTATAAACTTTACTGCCATCCATGAGCTCCTTGCCGAAGGCTTTCCTTCTGTGCCTTCTCGGTATGTCGTCCCACTCTTCAATCTTGTCTGTAGCGAAGAGATCTTTCAGGTCGCTGTATATACTTTCCTTTGAGTCCCCTATGAATTCAACCATAGACTTCAGTAGATAACCGTGGAGATATTTATACAGATAGTGTGCCGGTCTGTCAATAATTTTGATTTCCACATCTGCTATCCCTTCCTGATACTGTGCGACATACTCAAGAAGTTTTTTCTCAAGGTGTAGCTTGCCGTTTAATATTCTCGCATCCCCTTTCATATAGTCACTCCATCAAATGTATTTTCTTTATATACTTGAAGTCATAAACCTTACCCACTTCACCTTTCCTCTGTTTAGCTACTGAGCAGCACGGCTCGTCCTCTCCAAGTTTCTCTGAAGGTAGTCCGTAAAAGAATATTACAGTGTCCGCATCCTGACCGAAGGATAAAGATCCCCTGAGATCCTGTAGTCCCGGAGCTCTACCCTGAGTGAGAGAGTCTTTGTTTAACTGGCTGAGTGCTATCAGGAGTATATTCTCCTCTCTTGCCACCTGTTTAAATTTCCTGCTGAGCTCCTCATACATTTCTGTGCGGGTCCCCTTACCCTGTAGTCCTGGAATTATCTGTGCGTAATCTATGACCACACATTTTATAGCGAACTTCCTTACCATTCTGCGTATGTACGGAAATAAATCTCTGGCGTATAGAGGCTTATCCTGTACCTTGAGAGTCAGCTTTTCCTTTAACATTCTTTTTGTTGCTGAGATCTGTTTAGCCTCAGCGAAATTCTGTGATCTGTTTGTTATGATCTGCGAATTAATCCCTGTGTTCCGTGATATAATGATGTCATATAATTCCTGTTTGTCCATCTCATAAGAGATGAAGAGTGAGTTGGGGATTCTTTCTGCGAGTATCAGTGCTGCTGTAGTCTTACCCATCCCGGGACTTCCCGCTATACAAACATACTGGCCGGTTCTGAACTCCGGTATCAGTTTCGCAAGGGAAGGGATAGGATTTTTAATTCTTATGATGTTCTGATCGAGCTGTTCATCTGTCATGTCCATCATATCAGCCATTGAGTCCGCATCTTCTATGACTGCGTTTGAATAGTGCTGATCTATCAGGTCATTCATCGTGCTGTTGAACAGTTCGTCCTCTCCACTTGAAGCGTAATTTAAAACATTCTGGAGTATCCCTACTGATGAGGCCATCTTTCTGAACTTACGGAACTGATTGTAAAGTGTACCTATATCCCCATAAAACTGTTCAGCTGCAAGGTTCATAAAATACCTGCTTAGTTCAGGCGGGATCTTATTAGCAACAGCCGTAGCTGATACCTTGTGATTGTCGCATATTACATTGAGTATGGTCCGCTTTATTACTCTATGTTCCTGTTTAATAAATTCTTCATCAGGAATATCGCATAACATTTGTGCGGCCCTGTCGTTAAACAGGGCCACATTCAACATCTGAGTCTCTACCTCAATCGCTTTTGCCAACGACCGAGACATCTGCAAGTTTCTCTGGTTCATAAAACCTCCTCTCTTTAAACTCTTCCTGCTTCGCCCTGTTCCATTGAGCAACCGGACGATAGTATCCTGATACTCTGCTGTAAATTTCTGCTGGTACTTTTGTCATCTTGAGATCACCGTTTCCTTTTCATAAATTTTAACCCCGGGAATATCCCTGAGCCCTGAGTCTACTGCTGCTTTGATTTTCTTTTCATCTGGTGAGAGGTATCTGAGAGGGACCTGAGTGGCATCCTCTATTTCAAACACCCATTTCTTTGATACTGATAGTGTGGAAAATTCTGACTTGACCGGACCTGTTTTGATAGATTTGGATTCTATCTTTTCGATCTTCTCGTCTATCTTGACGGCCTGTTCGAGCAGCAACTCATCTTCAAACTTTGAAGCCACCGCCATCTTAGCTTCCTGTTCAGCCCTTAATTTATCCGCTAAGGCTTTACGGATAACCTCTTCCTCAAGTCTTCTTTTTTCTGCGAGCTCCCTGTGGTACGGCAGGATCTTTTCCTGTTCTATCATTCTCTTGAGAGATTCGAGTGCTGTTTTCTGTGGACGAAACACATCCCTTATCTTCTTGAGCGTGTCATTGAGTGGAGCTGTGAACTCCTTCTCTCTCTTGTCTACCAGTTTCTCCTGATCCTTAACCTGTTTGAGAATGTCTGAAGCCAGCCCGAGAGATTCTTCAGAGTCCACTACCAGGCTGTTAATCTTATCGTGAATTGACTCAATACTACCTTTGATTTCGCTTACGGCTACTTCGTAGTTCATATTTTCCTCCGTTGGAATATGTTTATGATGTCGATTCTAAGGGCATTTAGAGCCACGTACAGGCGTTTTATTCTGTAAATCGACCCAGAATACCCTGAAATCGAACTTGATATTTGTTAGACTGAACTAATTAGAAAGGTGAGATTATTTCCCTGAGAATTTCCAGGTCACTCCAGGCACAGTCGAAACATTCAGGCGGTTTAACATCAGCCTCAACCATGAAAGTCTCTCCGCATTTCGGGCAGGTGAAAGTAAACTCATGCCCGATCTTCATCTCTCCCAGAACTTCTATCAGGGTGTTCTTCGACTTCATATTTACCGACATAAACTGTACCATCCCAGTATATTATTGTTCCTATAAGCTGGTCCATTCTTACCAAGGCTATACCGTTGCCCATAGGTAGATCAATCATTTCAACATGTACTTCCTCGTCTTCCCCTCTTTCCTTAGCACTGTGCTTAACATAGCTATCAAGTATGGTGTCAACATGTTTGTCAACAAGTGCCATGGGGTTTTGTTGCCAGAGGGTTTTCTTCACCGATACCTTCTTTTCTTCTCTTCTAACCACGCCGTTACCTCCTCATCTGTTATTTCAAATTCTTTCCGTATGTCCTCAAGGTAAAGCAGATAGATTTTCAGGAGTTCCTTGAGTGTCTCCCTGAATAAACTGTACTGTCCTCCATGGTTCTGCATAATATAAACTATCATTCTCCGCAAGAACTTATTTTTAAAAGGAACGTGATGTTTAGGTAGCAGGAAAGGTTTGATCTTTATGTTGAATATGATTTCAATATAGGGCAGGATATTAATGACATCGGAATATTCTTCAACGACCTCATCTCTATTCCTGCCCCTGACTGCGTGGTCCAGCTCTCCCATTTCCTCAACCACCTTGTCGAGCTGGTGCTGTTCCCCATTTCTGAGGACCATAGCATGGTGGAACGGAACTATCTCATGTCTCATTCGTTGCCATCCAGTATCTCGTAAAGTCTCAACAAAATATCTTCAGCCTTAATGACTATCTCCCCAGTGATAGCGTTCCTTGCCAGGAAAAGTATGTCGATTATCTTGTCGAATTTCTTTTCTTTCTCTGCCATATCGGTGACGTTCTTAACCATGTGAATAGGAAGGGTGAATTCAATAACCAGATCATTCCTTGCTTTGGTTTTAATTATATACCTCTCATCCTCTCCTCTTCTTCTCGGTATAGTCTTGCCGACAATAATACATTCCGCATTGAGAGACTCTGCACATGGAACGTATTCGTTCTTCAGTTCTTCGAGTGTTGCTGTTATAAGTCCATAAGACTGATACTTTTCTATGTTCATACTATCCTCCCGTAAATTTTATCAGCTGTAGCTTTTAATATCTTGTAGTCATCCTCCTCAATTCTCTTGAGAAGATCTTTCATATTCCTCTTTCTTAATTCGTTCTGCCTGTATTCGCAGTATTGATACCCTGCGAGAAAGCAATTAATCCCTATCAGTATGTAGCCTATCAATGTCATCTCCATCCTTGTTCTCCTATGCGTAGTCTTTAAAGGCTGGTTTCTTAGGGCTGAAGTCATCCTCGAATGTACCGTGAGCCAGATAGTTTGAGGGTTTCTTCTGGTACTTCTTGTCTGATAGTGAGTTAATGTATGCGTGTATGTTGGATACTGCTTTTTCCTGTTGTTTAGGGGAGAGCTTATTCCACATTTTTATTGTTAACTGCTTCTCGGTTTTCTTATTGTACTCTTCCCAGAACCTGTTAAACAACTCCTCGTTTTTAATCCCCGTGCGTGTGTTTTTTTCTTTTGTTATTTTATTTAATACTATTTCTTTTGTGGGTGCATCTCCTGCACCACCCCCCCGTTCATCCCCTGCACCACCCCCGTGCATCTCCTGCACTACGGGGGTATTAAAATTAACAGTAAAAGTATTAGGGAGATTAACATTTCCTATAGAATTACTCTCTTTTAGTATCAGCCCCACATCCTCCAGCTCTTTAATAGCTGTTAAGATACTGTTCTTTGTTAATCCTGTTATCACTTCTATCTGAGAAACAGAAATGTAATCAGTATCTTTGTGCCACCCTATGGTCTTCCTGCAGATAGCGAGAAAAACCAGGGTAGCTTTTGGTGTGAGCTTACTCATCCACTTATCTATAAAGTCATTCGGAATTTGTGTATGATTAATCTTGGAAATCATTCCCCCTCCTTCTCACTCTCTTCCTGTTTGATCCCAAGGTATTGTTTGAGAGCCTGTCTTATTATCCATGACTGAGAAGCTCCTGTCTTCTCAGATCTTTCCGTTAAAGCCTTGTTGATTTCATCATCAAGTTGAATTAATTTTCGTGCCATTGCTGCCATGTTATCCTCCGAGTAGTGTAGATATTTTTCTAATGATAACTACCGACCACCATATGGTGGCCAGTAGTTTGAATCCTATAGAGTCAAGATCAGAAAGGAATGACACTTGGACTGTTCTTAACTTTATCCATGATGTTCTTTCGTGTGACATTTTTTGCATAACCATTTAACCTCCAGTGGTTTTGAATAGTCTTCATGGTGTGCTTCAATAATTCCCTCCTGTCCACAAGAACTACATGCTTCAGGACGGGAAAGAATACCTTTAATAATTGCCATTTTTACTTTTAAATGAGCATTTCTTTTGTGTCTGTTTTTTTTATTCCATTCTCTTTTAAGGAATTTAACTTTTTCAGGATTTTCTTTTTGATATTTTTTCCTTGCTTCCACCCTATGAGGCAACTGGTTTCTTTTCTTTTCATAAAGAGTATAGTATTCAAGATTATCAGATCTATTTTTTTTTGATTCTTTTATACAACACTCTTTGCACTTGTTTAAGTAACCGTCCTTCATTTCTGAGTGCTTGTAAAATTCAGTAAGATTTTTTTCTACTAAACACTTAAAGCAAACTTTTTTCCCCATGCAGTCCCCCTTTTTTTGTACACCATATATATCACGGTGTACAAAGTCAAGCGGAATACCGTTTTAAAATGGGATTTGTTCATCTGAGAACGGGTCGTCATCATCGAATAATCCTTCTTCATAACCTCCCCCTTTGCCTCCACCTTTACTCTCCCGTTCCTTCATCTTGCCGAACTCCCACTGGTTAATAACAATCGAAGTGTATGTCTTTTCCTCATGTTTCTTTTGGGAAAGAACACCATCAGCAATAATAATTTCGTCACCCTTAGCGAAGTACTTGGCTATGTTATCAGCGTTCTTTCCAAAGGCTCCGCAGTTCATGTATATAGTTTTCTTATTGTCCCCGAATCCCAGGTTTGTAGCAATAGAAAACGAGCACCACTTCCCGTCTGTTCCGTACGTTCCTGTCTTAATGTCTCCGGTTATATTACCTGACATTATTACTTTACAAAAGCTCATAACCCCTCCGGTATATGTAGTCCATAATCGCTTCGCTCTTCAGCGTAGCAAAGATCTCTCCTGACGCAGTATAAGCAATTCCAATCGGATTTATACTTGACTCCGTTCCTCTGTATAGTACTCTTTACTTCACCATCTGCCACGATAGCTTTGAAGTCCCGGGGTGGTATAATATTATTCTCAACATAATCTTCGATCTTTGAAAACTTATCCTCTACGGAACTCATAAAAGATCGAAGCTCCTCATCAGATTTCCTTATCACATATTCATTACGCCACAAAGTATCCCGTGCGATATAAATAAGGTTGTAAGTGTTCTGATTTTCAGCTGACATATAAACCATTGACTGAGAAATGTCCTGTTCTCTCGGTCCGTTATTAGATACATCTGTGGTCCCATATCCCCAGGTAGTCTTTACCTCGGCACCATTACCGCCTTCATTATCATTGACCCATATATCTATGTATCCGTGTATAGGATACTTGAGCCTCTTCGATTCTATTGTAATCTCTCTTTGATCGTCAACATCAAAGCCCATCTCTCTGAGGTATTTGATAGCCAGCAACTCAACAGCCTTACCCATTTCCATACGCCACACTGAAGTAGCATCCCGTGGATTAGATATGTCAGCCTTCATCCACTTGTAAACGATAGCCCTGTTACAGGACAGAACTTCAGAAGGGTGATGAGATTTTCTAACCTTCTCATACTCGTTTCTGAAGTTCTCAGTTTCAATATGAGAGTCGATCTGTTTAAGGAGTTTCATCAGGAACCTCCGGTTTGATCTCGAGCTTTCTCATCTTGAAATCCTGGTTATACTTTTTCTGATCTGCTGCTGTTAAAGACTTGAACAGCTTAGTCAGTTCCTCAAGAGTCTTGGCTTTCTGTATCTTAGTCAACAACTCATCTTTACCGGAACCTTTATTGCCGTCATCATCATCCTCAGCTATCAGTCCGCATACCATCATAGGCTGTACTCTTCTCAGGTATGTGGTAGCACCTACTGTACCCTGCGGATCTGCTTTGGCCGGAGTACCCATCCACTCAGTTTCTACTGTACCTTTGGGGTGGAGCCAGCAAGTCTTAACGAATACCGCACCTGCCTCATACTTACTCTCCTGTACTATCACGAAGTCCTTTGACTTAAAGGCTTCCTGCAAAGAGGGGAGTACCTCTTCGAGTGGGGCATACTTGTTTTTGAAATGCGGATTCTCTCCAGTCTTCTTAGGGTTGTCGAGATCCAGAACTACTGAGATCCAGTCAGCCCTTACTTCATCGTTACTAAAAATCATCTTGTGCCTCCTTAATAGTTTTCTGCTTCTAATTTTGTAATAAAAAAATGTATCCCATTAGAACATTCATCCCATCTGTTATCATCCCATGCGTCAGGTCGTACTATTTCGCCAGCTTTATACTTAGTTGTAACATCGTGTTGAGATATAAGTACGTCTTGTATTTTGTCAGCATCTTTTAAGCCTATAAGATCTGCGCCTCTAAGATCTGCGTTTCTAAGGTCTGCGTCTACAAGATTTGCGTCTACAAGATTTGCGCGTTCTCCTCCATCTTCGTTTTTAAACCACTTTAGGTGTTTGCTTAATATCTCCTGTAATTTTTCTTTTTCCATCATCGACTCCCAGGTTTTTGTTTTTTAATTATTACATCCCCGAACTCTGACATATAAATATCGATCTTATCTCCGAGCTTCAAGTTGTTGGCTGTATAAAAATATCTGGGCAGTGTTAATTGAGTCGGTATCCTGCCTATCTTCTTAGTCCGTATCTTTACTATCTTCATTGTACCTCCTTATCATAAAATCTGTGTGTCCATAAGAGCCAGCCAACTCCATGAACTCCTGACCATGTCCAATAATGTCTTTATACCACATAATAACATGGCATATCTCATGTTCAAGCACAATTTTTAAAGCCTGAGAAAAAGTTTCAGGTTTTATACCCATGAACCAGTACCCTTCCCTGAACCTTTTCTCAATTAGGGAAGGGCAAATCGTTATGACGTGCCCTTCGTGTGAGGATAAACACATACCTGCGTGCCTACTGCTGTCTGAAGTTTTAATCTGTATCATCTCACCTCCTCAAAGTAATTTTGTTCCCTGTCATGTGGTGGTCCTCGCCCATATAGGTGACTATGTACTCACCCTTTCTTCTCTTGACGCTGTACCCGAGCAGGAAATGTTCACTGACTTCATTCATTCTCTTCGCCGTAGTATTTGAGTACCATCCTCCGGTATCGAGAATGATGACATCTCCATTGAACTTAACCACATCTGTACTGTGGTAAGTAACAGTAGTAAATCCATTTGCGTTCCTTTTGATTGTTGTTGCTGTAGCTTCTATCATATTAACCTCCATTAAATTTAAAGTCTCATGTAACCCCTCCGTAGAGGGGAAACATCAAACATTAAAGAAATTTTATTCCTACTTGAATTCTCCAGAACCTGAACTCATATATGTTCTGGTTAAAACTGTTCCGTAGATACAGAAAATTATTATAGAATAAATCTCTGTACCTTACCCACGGTTTCAGCTTGTAGACAGCTTCTCGGATGATAAAAGATTCTCTGTTAATCTCTATCCCCTTAGCTATCCAGAAACCGTTTCGTAACTCCTCGACCTGTTCAAAAGTTTTCATTCGTTAACCTCACAATTTTTTTGACCGTGTAATATTTCCAGGTCCCCACATATTTCCATCATCACTGAGTCCATGTAGATAGCCTGACCGGAACAGGTTCGCCCCCAAAGCTGTTCACCCATTATTACTGGCTGCCCCTTCTTTCTCAGCTTACGGGCAAGAAAGTTAGATACCATCCACCACTCAAAAATCTCCTGTGGTTCCTGATCTAACCTTGAAAGTAACCTTGAAAGATCGTCAATGTCTCTTTCAATATTTATTATCTCTTCCTCAAGGTCTTCGATAGCCTCTTCAAGGCTGCTGATCTCTTCCTCAGCTTCCTCAATTTCATCCTCTCTTCCATCAACTTCCTGGAATTGGCTGATGTTTTCAGTAAGCTCAAACTTTTTATCTTCGAGCTTTCTGATTTCATATTCTATCCCATCCTTGTCCAGCTCCAAGTTCTGTATAAAGTCATCCAGATCTTCCTCAGTACCACCATTGAAACAACAGGTAATTCCATCATAAGATTCATAGATATAATAATTATCTATCTCCTCATGGTTAAATGGTGTGTCCGAATCCTCATAAGACTTAATAAGGATATAGTCCACCATTGTAGTCATACAGGCATAAACATTTTCATGTACGAATTTACGGCAAATTTCCTGATTGATTTCTCCTGCATTTCTCATATCAGCACCATCCTTATAGCTTTATATGCCCTATTGAATCCACCAAATCCTCTGTCCTTACTTTTTTATACATCCTGTCCTCCTCATCCGTAGATTATCTCCCCGTAGATAGCGATCTGTACTATCGCATCAATAGCCAGTGCATCAAACTCACAGGCTATATCTAACAGGTGTCCACTAAGAATTTAATTTGTCTCGCATTGAACATTCAATTACCTCCTCACATTTCTGGTTGTAATATAAGCACCATGGAATCCAAACCGTTTTGTACGACGGTTCAATTTTAGCTGAGTGAGCTGGCTGAATTACATCAACCGGCTCGACCTCACAATGATCGCATCCCTCGCATCTGTTCATAGTTACCTCCTTATCATCTTTGTCTCTTTGCCACTGGTAAACAATACCATGTTCAAGTCAGTGGGATTATCTAAATAAGTTATGGCGTACTCTCTCCATAGCTTATCCTTTTTTGAAACCATACGTCCCGTGTCAATCTTAGCATTAATTCTCTCTACTTCCTGGAGAACTGCTCGTGTGAAATTTCGCTTATACTCCTTGCTTACTAAGTTCATAAACGCCTCCATACTCTATATTTAATCCCCTCTCAGGCTTGTTTTAAGCCACGCTACGGGGTTTTAATTAGCGGGGTAATACCCTAAGACCCTGGAAATGAACAGGCCCTTTTAAGCAGAGCATATACCCCGAAAATTTACTTGACAATTAGCGGAAAAATTTCTAAGGTTATTAAAGTTTAGCTGATCTTTGACAACTTTTTCTTAAATTTAAAGCCGTACAATCCCGTGCTAAGGGCGTGCGGTGACGTGCCTACTCCAGCAGATTCTACTGGTAGGTAGTGTCGGATTTCGGGCCGTACAATCCCGTGCCAGGTTTTGGCAGAATACTCCACATTTGTTTAGTATTTTCCAGGTATCTACTACACGGGTGTGTAGTGGTTAATCCTATTGCTTAACAAGTGTATAGCAATCCACATAATTAAGAATTTTTCTTAATTAACCGGATAAAAGGAAACCGGAGCTTTTCAACTCCGGTAAAAATTTAATCGGTTAATTATTTTTTTGTAGATAGAATCGTTTCCAGCATAGACTCAATGCGATTCAATTTACATTCAAGACTATCAATTCTTGTTGTCTCTGTCTCCGCTAATTGGAGAACTGGCTCCGGATTAATCAGGCTCTTAACCTTCTCGGTTAATGATTGTTTTGTCCGTGTATTGTCCACTTTAAGCGGAGCTACTGAAATTTTTTCAGGCTCAATCTTTTTAGCTGATTTAACTGGCTGAACATAAGCGGAGTAATATCTTGCAATCTGTCCATTCTGGACTATGCAGAGCTTGACAGTTTTTAGGCCGTCAATTTTTATCCCGTTTTTTTCAGCATAACGAGCAGTAATTAAATTGACGTTTCCGGTCAAGCCTTGCAAAGTCAACAACCTTTGATTTATCAAGTCGTCAATAACTGACTTGTTAAGATTAACGACTTTTAGATCAGGCTTTACAGAGTTGAAATCTTCTGCAGTTTTGCCGATAGACTCGATACAAGATACAAGAATTTTTTCAGATTTTTTTGTAAACATGGTGCACTCTCCGTTTTAATTTAATTTATGTCCCGATTAAGTGACATAAATAGAACTAAAAAGTGAGTATTAAAAAAAAGTTGTCAAAGATCAAAGGCCATTTAAGGCTTATGTAATACCCTGAATAAATCAGGGCAAAACATAAGACTTAAATTATCGGAGTCTGAAAAAAACAGCTTTAATTTTCCGATTATCCAATTTAATGTCCGTTTCAATACTGGACTTGTCGGAATCCGGAATAAATCCGGCATACTGGACAATCGCAAAGTCACTTTTGATTTTTACTCTTTTAATGATGTACTTTTTTTTCATACTTAACCTCTGTTTACTATAAATTTGTTTAGTAGTTTTTCGGCCTCTCTCTTGACCGTTGAATACATAATATCACATGGTATATTTATGTCAACAACTATATCATATAAAATCAAAAAAAATTAACCGATATAAAAAAAAATTCAATACCCTTTTATACTCCGATTTTCCCGCTGTTATACTTTTACCTCCTATCTTAATACTTAATATCAATAATCTTAATAATACTTATATTCATAAGATCAATATAGATTATAGCTATTACCAATAATCCCCACTCATAACCCACTCGAGAGTAAAACTCCTCTATCAATAATCTTGATACATTAAATTAAAAATCTTAATAATTCCCAGCCCTGGAAAATACCCTACAAGTGTTTACTACACAAATGTATAGGGGGGGGAAGACTCGAGAAAAATTAGGGCCTAGCAATAGAATTACTTATACACTGTTCAGGAAAATTTTTTGGGGTCACTCCATTTCTTGTATATTATTCCGGAATACCATTGATTGAGTCTTGTTGTATAGGGGATATGTATAGATTGTATGTGTATTGAGGGGATAAAAGAACCCGGACTATGGCAGATCCGGGCCTTTTAAGCAAATGGAGGTACTTTATATTTACGAACAGGTAGACAATAGGCAGATATGAGGGGAATGTCAAGTAAAATATTGTTGACAATGTATCAAAAATATTGATATGATGTATTTATGAAATTGATAAAGCCTATAACAGCAGATCCGTTCCTCAAGGAGCTTGGTTTACACGAAGACCGGTTCCGTTTGCCCTATACGGAGATTACGAGGGAACTTAATTCCTACAGATATTCGAGAGAAGACCTGTTTTTCGAGCTTTTGGCAGAGACTTGCGAGGCTGATTTTTTTCTGTTCTGCTGGTGTGTGCTGGGATTGCCGGTAAATCACCCTTATTTGCTGTCCAGATGCTATGAGATACAGGATAACTGCGAGACTGACACTATGTATCAGTGGGCCAGAGAGCACTGGAAGGCATTGAGCTACGATACCCCTGTATTAACTTTGAAAGGATGGAAGAAGCACGGAGAACTCAATGTTGGAGACAAGGTGGTTGGATCAGAAGGACGATTCGTAAAGGTAGTGGCAAGAACAAAAAATTTCGAGAACTCAAGACAATATGAAATAACATTCGATAAGAAGTATAAAATTATAGCTTCCTCAGATCACTTGTGGGAAGTAAATATAAAGTCAAGAAAAAGGTTGAGGGGAGAAAAGAATAAAAGGGTTGGCAGAGAAAAAGTTTTATTAACCTCTGATGAAATATTCGAGCATGGTTGTGGAGAAGATAGAAAATTATCGGTTGATGTTGCCCAGGTAGAATATAGTGCGAAGAAATTTAAGTTACATCCATATATTCTTGGGGCATGGCTTGGAGATGGATCTTCAGCTGATGGCAGAATACATGGAATAGATAGAGAAATTTTTCAAAAGATAACAGATCTTGGCTATAAAGTAAAAGATACAAGTAGAGTAGAGACAAAATCTGTGTTGGGAATTAAAGTTTTATTAAGAGAGATCGGTGTTCTTAACAATAAGCATATCCCTGAAGAATACAAAATAGGCAGCATAGAACAAAGAATGGAGCTTATCCGAGGACTGATGGACACGGATGGGACGGCTGACAAGAAAAATAGATGTATCTTCACAAATATAAATAAAACCCTTTGTGAAGATCTGTATGAAGTTCTGATAAGTGTTGGGATAAAGGCTTCGATGTTATCATTCGTAAGTCAGGAGAAAGGTGAAAACTATGTGTTCCACACAGTAGAATTTGCGGGTCGCAAGGAAAAAAACCCTTTCTTTCTGAAGAGAAAAGCTGAAAGGATTTACATAGAAAAGAAGCCTCAGCAAAGATACATAACAGATATAAGACCTTTGAGAGATGGCGAACATCTTACTAACTGTATTCAGGTTGATGCTAAAGACGGGATATACCTCGCAGGTAAAGAACTTATACCGACACACAACTCCACCCTTATCACTTTTGCGTTGAGACTCTGGAAATTGATAAAAAGACCGGAGATTACACAGGCAATATTTTCAAACTCGATCAAGATAGCCCGTCCACACTTCAATCTGATAAAAAGAACTTGCGAAAAGAACACATTACTCAAGAAAACATGGCCTCATATATTCTGGGCAGATCCTCAGAAGACCCGTGAAGCGTCATGGTCCATAGAATCCGGGCTGTTTTTTAAGACTACAGCTGGTAAAGACCCGGGGCTTGGTGCTTTCGGGCTTATAGACTCTATGCCTACAGGCGGTCACTTCAACGAAAAGGTTACAGATGACCTTGTAGACCTCAATAATGTGGGTACTCAGTTCATGATCGATAAAGTGAGAGAGGCTTTTGAGATGAGCGACAACCTTGGATCTGCATACGGGGGTACCGTAGATACTGTAATAGGCACAAGGTACAGATACGGAGACCTTTATGAACACCTTGAGAAGATGGGTACTTACAGGATCTCTAAGATTGCAGCAGAGGTCAACGACAAGGGTGAGCCTCTATACGGCGGTTATCCGGTGTTTATGAGTAAAGAAGTTCTCGATATTAAGAAGAAAAAGCAGAAGAATAATTATTACGCACAGATGCTGCAGACTCCCCTACAGGAAGGCTCCGCAGCTTTTAAACTTACATGGCTTGTATTTAAAGACTTTGAATACCCTGAAGGGAAATATTATATAGTTGCAGATGCTGCGACAGATCCTCAGCTTGCCAAGAAGCCTGACTCCATAGATTTTACGGTTTACTGGCTGATTAAAACTCAGCCCGGAAGAAAGATCCGGATCATCGACTGCGTTAAAGATAAGATGTCTATCAAGGAGAAATGGCAGATACTGAAGCAGTGGCACATGGAATATGAGATTGAAGAGTGTGCTTACGAGGAATACGGTACTCAGAAGGACCGTGGATACTTTCTCGAAAAAATGGAAGAGGAAAGATTTTATTTTAACATAAGACCGCTGAGAGAGAACAAAGAGGCAAAGCCTACAAGGATCGGAATACTGGCAGAGTACTTTGCGGAAGGCAGAATCATCTTCCCCAAAAGCCTTACAAGGATGTCAAAGTTTGAAGGAGTTGTAGATATTGTCGCAGATTTCATTGACGAATACAAAAAATATCCGTTAGTTACTCATGACGATATGTTGGACTCCCTCAGCAAGATCAGCGAAATGGATCTGATCTATCCGCTGACTGAGGAATTTGAAGAACCGAAATACGAAGACTATAGACCTTCTCCTCTTGAAGAAGACTATAGCTCAACTATAGAATGTTATTGGGGAGACTTATGAGCGACAAGGATACAATACTGAAAGTCAAAGAATACTTCGCTGAGAGCTACGGTACCCTCAACCTTATGTTGTCAAGAATGAGGGAATCGCAGAATATGTATGACGGCCACCAGTGGACCGAAAAAGATGCGTCCAATTCGAGAAAGAAAAACATACCGCCTATCGTAAAGAACTTCATAAGAAAGAATGTCAATGTGGTCGTAGGACTGCAGAGGCAGAATAAGACTGCACTGAGATGTCTCCCTGAAGGAACTGAGGATAATATCGCAGCGTCTATCGCTTCCAGGTTACTTCACTTCACTATGAGAAAAGGTAACGGCTATATAGCAGCGGCAGAAGCCTTTAAAGATCAGAACGTAATGGGCCTATCATGGCTCACTCCTTACGTTGACTTCTCTGAAGATCCTGTAAACGGAGACATAAAAGTTAAAAGTGAAAGCTGTTTCAATAAATTCTTCGATCCCTCTACCAAAGAAATGGATCTTTCCGACTGCAGATACCTGGTAAACAGACAGGCCATATCAAAGCAGATGGCAAAGATCATGTACCCTGACAAAGCTAAAGACATAGAAAGCAGTAATGCGGACTACAGATCTGATTATTTTGTAATGGAACACTCCGGTTTGAAAAATTTATGCGTAATAAAAGAACTATGGGAAAGAGAACTCGTTCCTCACTGGACTCTCGTAATAGACGGGCAGATGCTGACCATAACAAATGAGGCATACAACAAGAGTAAGGAATGGATCGATCAGGTGAGAAATTCCCCTGGCTTTGTGGAAATGAGACACATGAAGAGAATAATGAAGCTCACCACAGTGCTGAATGACGAAGTTATTTTATACGAAGGCAGATCCCCTTACGAAACTGACTGCTTCCCCTCTATCCCTCTATTTGGTTTTTACTCAAAGAGTCAGGACTCATGGCACATGAAGCTCTCAGGAATAGTAGAAGCCCTTAAAGACTCCCAGAGAGAGATTAATAAATGGAGCTCCAATCAGATGCACTATGTACTCAGCTCTATACACTCCGGCTGGATCATGGATAAGAACGCAGTAGACGATAAAAGGGTACTCGCTAAAGGGATGAGTACACCTATCATAGAAAGGAATCCCGGGAAAGCCTTAGAAAGAGTGGCCCCTCCACAGTTACCTTCCGCTTTTATAGACATGGGACAGAGAGCTGCAGATGACTTTATGAGACTGGGCCTGAACGCAGATGCCCTGGGTATGCAGTCAAGATCTGAATCTGCAAGGCTTACAAAGCTCAGGCAGGTACAGGGACTTGCAGCAATAGGAGAGATCACAGAGAACTTTAACTATACATTTAAACAACTCGGCAAGATGACAATAGCCATGATATTCCAGTTCTATACAATAGACAAGATCAGGAGAATCATAGGGCCTGAATACGATGAGATGTTAGAAGAGAACTTATTGCAGGTCAAAGACCTTGCTTTTGATATTGAGATTGATGATACTACATACAGCCCTGTACAGAAAATGATAAGGCTTGAGACTAAGCTGGAGATGCAGCAGTATGGTGTTGCAGGACTTGAAGCTGAAGACTTTTACGATGACCTCGATCTTGATGCTGCGGATTATGTGAAGCTGAAGCAGAGAGCAGAGCAGAGGAAACAGCAACAGGCAGAGATGGCTCAGAAACAACAGCAGGTTGAAGAAGCCTTAACTGCAGCTAAGATCAGAGGAGAACAGGCTAAGGCTGATAACTTTGACTCCCAGAGTATACTCATGAATCAAAGGGCTTTACAGGGAGCTGCGGAATCTGCGGTAAAAGATACCGGACCGCAAATTAAGGAGGTTATAGGTGAAGAAGATTTCTAAAGACAGTATAAGTGCAGAAGGCATTTACTTCTCTCTCCCTACAGACTGGAGAGATACTACAGATGCGATATTTGAAGAAGGAGGCCACTACACAGAGGCATTTCTCGCTATAGGATTAAATGCGGTAGAGCATGAGGTTGCTATGGATGTTGAGGAATACATGACCCATTTCTGTAATGGCATGGCAAAGAGCGAGGCTTACTGGATGAGATGGTTCAGAGCAAGAGTAAATCTGCCTTCCAAGGAAGTGAACACTAAACTTTTTGAACTGGCCATGAACAGAATGTTTGACTGGTCCAAAAAGATGGATAAGATTAAACCAAAGGATGAATCCAAGCAAAAGTTTATGGAGTCAGCCAAAGAGCAGTACAAGAAGAAGTATTTACAGGCAAACTAAAAATTTAAAGGAGATTTCCTATGGAAAGACTTACAGGTGACAACGACCACAGAACGGTTGATTTTTTAATTCAGTATGCGGAAACTGATGAAGGTGGTGGGAGTGGAGATGTTTCAGCTCCAGCAGCTCCCGCAGCAGATTCAGCAGCCGTACAATCCCCGGATGTTCCCTCAGCCCCAGCGGGTCAGGATATTCCAAACGATGTAAACGGGCTCCTTGAGACTGTCAGAAATCTCAGAGCAGAGATTGAGAGAAAGGAAAGTTATACTCAGTTCCTTAAAGAGTATATCGATAGTGGTGCTATTACTCCTCAGCAGGGCCAGCAGATGGTGGAGAACTTCGATCTTGATGACGATGTTATTCCTTATGCCGGTGATGTTAAGAAGATGATAGAAGCCAGGGTTAATGCGATCGTGGCAGATAAGCTCACTGCCATAGAGGAAAAGCAGCTCCTTACCCAGATGAAGGCTATAGGAGATGCGAGAAAAGCCTCTGATGCGACCTTTGAAAGCCGGATGAACATGGCCATAGAGCTGTTAAATGACCCGGCATATGCGGCAGCATACAACAAAGTTCCAAATGATGCGAACGCAAAGATCAAATTTCTCGAAAGGATAGCTCAGTTTCACCCGAACGGTCAGACTTTAGCTCCTCAGTCAACAGTTACTGATGAAGCTATTAAGAGAATACAGGCCAACGCAGCACTGCCTCAGACACTTGCTTCAGTCGGTAGTGTAGGCTCAACTCAGAAGTCTGTAAAGGACATGACTGACAGGGAGTTCGATGAGTACAGAGAGAGACAGAGAAGGGAAATGTAGTTAGGGAATAAATTAAAAGGACAATTAAAATGACAATAGGACAGACAACCTCAGCTGATATTAGCGCAGAAGTTGATGCGTATTACGACAGGATACTTCTTAAGCCTATAAGAAGCTCCTGGATTTACGGCAGATACGGACAGAAGAAAAACGTGAAGGATAATGATACTGCGAGATTTTCCGTGTATCCGGTTCTTCCCACTCAGCCTGTGGCCCTGACAGAAGGTGTAAACCCTTCAGCTCAGAAGATCAGCGTTGAGAGATTTACCGCAAAGGTTTCTCTTTATGGCGGTTATGTGGAGCTCACTGAAGAATGTGACATCTACAGACAGGACCCTGTAGTTGGAGAAGCCCAGGAAAGGGTAGCATGGCAGGGAGCAGATACTGTAGATGAAATCACACGGGACATACTTGCTGGCGGGGATAATGTTCTCAGAGCTGACAGTGTTGCAGCCCGTACTGACATCATCACAAAGATGACTACAGGGGACCTCAGAAAGCTGGCAAGAGCAATGTTAGCAAACAAGACTCCTTTCTTCAGACCTCTTATACAGGCAGGTACAGGCGTGGGTACTGCTGCTATTCAGGCAGCATGGTTCATGTTTATCGGCAATGAGGTTCTTTATGATGCCGAGCAGATGACCGGCTGGAAAGGAGTTCAGGACTACGCTTCTCAAAGTGGTGTGGAAGAAAACGAAGTAGGAGCTTTCGGAAGATTCAGAATGTTGTTTACTACAGAAGCTCCGGTAATCCCGGACTCAGGTGCTGAGGTTTCCACTTCAGGACTTGGAACTTCCGGTACTCTCGTAGACGTTCACCAGTGTATTACAATAGGACCTGATGCTTATGGTGTTATTGATGCGGATGGCGGTATGAAGTCTATCCGTAAGGACAAGACTCAGATCGGTGGACCTCTTGAGCTCTACGGTACTGTAGGCTGGAAGATCCGATACACAGCAGTCATACTTGACCAGGATCGTATGTACAGGTATGAATGTGGTGCTACCGCCTAATACTATTATGGTTGACATTCTGAACATAGTAGGCATAATGGTTCTCATAAAAGGAGGACTTACTATGAGCTATAAGGAATGTCTTAATTGTGGGGAGCAGTATTATGTGCCAAAGTGTAGAGACTTAAAAACTAAATACTGTTCTCAGCAATGTATGTACAATCATAAGAAGGCAATAGGGAGGACACTGAAGGATTGTAAATGTAGCTATTGTGGAAAAAGTTTCCAAGTAGAGAAAAGACTCAAAGGGAAATACTGCTCTGAAGAATGTTTCCACCTTGCTTCACGAAATAGGGTAGAGGTGAAATGTTTGAATTGCGGAAAAGCTTTTGAGATGAAAAGATCACAGTCTTTAAAGTGTTGTTCCCTTAATTGCAGGAGGGAATACGCCAAGGAAAATAAGATTGATAGATCATTTTACGGTTCAAGAGAATGGAAGCTCATCCGATACAAAACAATAGCACGAGATGATTTCAAGTGTTCTCAATGTGGAGAAGAGAATTACACTTTACATGTTCATCATGTTGTTCCCGTAAGAGAAGGAGGATCAGATGAACTTGACAATCTCATTACTCTGTGTCCAAAATGTCATAGAGCAATCCACATAAAAAAAGTAGTATAAACTAAAAGGATAAAGGAAAAGCAGATGAAATATAACAATCCTTACACCAAAAAAGTTACCGTAGCTTCAACTGCGGTAGCTCTGGATTTTGACGACATAGGGTTCAGGCCTTCGTATGTCAAAATCATAAATGTCACAAAGAAGAGAACTCTGGAGCACGTTCTTGGAATGGCTGATGATTCAGGCTTCCTTGTGAAAGAGGGGGCTTCTGATATATTCAGCCCGGCCCTTGTGACTTCCAATGCGATCACTCTCCATGATAGAGGATTTTTGCTGGGAGTAGAAACCAGTATCAATGTTGCAAATGACGTTCTCTATGTCATAGCATATTAAGATGATGGGGGCTACGGCCCCCTTTATCACAGGAGAAAATCAATGGGAAAATATAACGATAAATACTGCAGGAAACTAATCACTCCCTCAACAGCAGTGGCGTTTTCTGTAGAGACTGGCTTCTATCCAAAAAAGGTTGAAGTTCTTAATCTTCTCAACATGGTGAAGATGGAGTGGCATGAGGGCATGGAGGAGGGTTCAGCCGTAGTAACTCTTCCTGTAGCAGCAACAGCAGCAGTCGGAACAGTGGCAGCAGGAACAGGTAACACTGGGGGTGGTACTTCTCCGGCAATGGCAGGAACTTATACAGGGAAAGGCAAAGGAAACCTTGTGCTTATCTGTGTCACAAAAGGAGAAGTTTCAGAAGCAAAGTTTGATGCGTACTTCCCTGACGGAACAGTAGTAAAAGATTGGGTTCTTGGAGATTCCGATACTGCCAAAGAAGTAGGACAGGGAGTTACTTTCAAAATAACCACTGGAACTGGAGATGACTGTGCGGTAGGAGATACTTTCACTTCAGCCCTTACACCGGCAGGAGTCAGACACATAACACTTGTGAATGGTATCTCTGTAGATTACGTTAAACCTAATCTTGTAGGAGAGGGTGATGTGATAGGTGAAGCAGGAACAAGAGAGGCAATGGGGATAAAGATAGGGCTTAATACCGACATTAATATTCTATCCAATCCTTTACTTATAACAGCAGAATAACGGCAAAGCCGATAACAGGAGAACAGCATGAGCACAAATAAACCGAAGGTTTTAACTCAGGACGATATTCTCAAAAGATTGCCTGAAGAAGTATTACACGAAAACGTGTATAAAGCAAAAGTAATATTCATGGGAGTTCTGAAAGACGACCCCAACTATAAAGCCACCAGAGCTTTTTCTGTTAATGGCAGAAGGTATTCAGTGGTAGATGGCGGGATCTCATTTCTCCCGAAGGAAGCACTTCACGCACTTCTTGATGCGGTTCCGAAGTTCACGGTCCATGCGAATAAAAAGCAGGAGACTGACGGGATTAACCACGGAGACCCTACGGACCAGTTCAAGAAGGTTGCCAATCCCCGTTATGATGTAACTATCATAGACGAATTCAAGATAGGTAAGGATGAGGCAGGTAACAATATCCTTATTAATCTTACTGAAAAGGGAAGAGAAGCGGAGCTCGCTAAAGCACAACAGGCGGCCTATGCAGCTATCCGTAAGGAACTTGAAGAAACAATCCGTGAAGAGCTTGAAGAGAAGTACAGAAAGCAAAGGGATGAAGAAGCAAAGGCCCAGGTAGACAAGAAGGAAGAGTCTTATCCTGATCCTGTGGAAGAGATCCCTGACATGGTTGAGACTGAAGATTTGGAAATCGGAGGCTTTGAAGACTGATGACATACGGGGAGATATACGAAGAGATCTGTTTTATGTGCTGGCCCGGGGATGTGCCACCTGAGAACATACCGGCGTTTCTCAGAAGGAAAATCCTCTCAGCTCGAAGGATGATAAACCGTGGATATAATTTCTGGTTTACACTCAAGACTGAAGAGCTAACAACCATTCCTTCGGTGGGAGTATTGCCGTTGCCAGATGATTTTAAGGAGATAGAAAAAACTTACTTCTCAATACATAATCAGGACTATAGCGGGCCTGTACTCAGGCAACTTGATATTACCGATCATATAGATCTGGGGTTATTGAGAGTTGATCTTGAAGTGGAGTACCCCGATATGGTAAGGATAGACGGATCATCTTTGTATCTCTACCCCAAGCCTTCAGAAGAACGTACGCTTAATCTTTTTTACTGGAGCTTCTTGCCGAATATAGACATGGCTGATTTTGACACTGCAGAGGATGATATAAGTATTTACTGTTCTCAGGCTATTATTTACCATGTCGCTTCGGATGTTAAGCTCCAGGAAAACGAGTGGCAGACAGCACAGGTTTACCGCCAGAGATTCGAGGAAGAGATCGAAGGGGCTATGCAGGAGGATAAGGTCAGAAGATCAATCCCTGAAACGAGGGCTCCATATGTTTAAACAAATTTTTAATAGGAGAACGAGGATATGTCCCCTGAAATGGAATCTATACTTAGGTTGGGCGTGTTTATCTTTGGCATGGCTGGCGGTGTTTATGCGATAAGAAGATCGGTGGATACTCTTTCACTGACCTTGCAGTATACCAACCAATCGGTATCAGGAGTCAAAGAAGAAATAGAAAAGATGAAAGTCTGTGATGATGAACTGAAACAACACGCCACACAGATGAAAGTGATGATGGAGCAGGGTGGAGAGTTCAGGCAGAATGTTGATAAAGTTCATGGCGAACTTTTCCATAAAGTGAATAGCTTGCATGAGAGAGTCAAGGCGGTGGAAACCTGTAACGACTTTATTAGAAAAGATGTTGAATCTCTAAGGAGAGCCAAGAATGAAGATCGAAATAGCTGAAGACATAATCATGGAGAACCTTCAGTTCCCTGATGATCTTGAGACTTCCAACTTGTGGAAGACTCTCATGGAATTCGGACTGGACAAAGAGAACGCTATCTATGCAGCTCACAGGCATTGCAACTCTCTTTCGTATTATGCGATCTGCAGGGGATATGAGTGGATCATGTTCCCGTACCTTACCTGGGTGGAGAAGCTATCAGAAACTGGAAGGCTCAAGGTTGAGAATGGATGGGTAATGGATAAGCTGGAGATCGCACAGCAGTTCGGCTTTTATGATAAGTTCAATACTCTTGCCTATGTAGGCAGCTACGATATGATGATAAATCCGAAAGCTGTAAATACCAATAAGGTTTATCAGGTAAGGGTTTATTCCAACTCAAACAAGAAGAACACTGTAGAAGGCGGGACACATTTCATGTTCGCATACTTTATCGGTGGAGTACTCTATGTCACTGACTCAGGGAATAGAGGGAGAAGAGTAAGATTCGTGGACGTAGTACCACAGGAAAAATTTATATGGGGTTTAGAAATATGAAGAAAATATTTATACTAATGTTGTTTATACTAATTGCCTTGCCGTTATTCTCCAAGGAGTTTGAGAGTCCTATGTCTCCGTACAAGGACAACTATATTATCTCCGGAGATACCGAAGAAGATCAGGTTAAGTTGCAGATCAGTGTCAAGTACAACCTTTTTTATCCGGCAAAGACCGGTATCAATTTCGCATACACCCAGAGAAGTTACTGGAGAATTTATGATGACTCCTCTCCTTTCGTAGAGACAAATTATATGCCGGAGGCTTTCTATATCTTTGAGTCAGGCAACAATATATTCGGGAACTATGTTATACCTTATGTGGATTATATAAAGGCTTCTCCGATATACCATAAGTCAAACGGAAGAGATGGGCTCGACAGCAGATCTATGAACATTTATTACGGAGAGATTCAGGTGTCCTACGGGGATGCGATTAATATAGGGGCCAGCGGGAAAGTCTATGGCTATTATAATAAAGCCAAAGAGAATGAATTTATAAATGATTACAATAAAAATTATGAAGCGAATGTATTTATTAAACACAGGAGCAGGACCGTGCAGTTCCTTGACAAAGAGGAGATCAATGTAAGATTCGCAGGAGATCCCACTGGGAAAGGATGGTACGAAGCAGAGCTGAAGTTCAGGATACTTACTACCTACGTTCAGCCGAGATTCTTCATACAGTACAGAGATGGTTATGATGAGTTCATGATTAACTATACTGAGAAGAACAGAGCTATAAGAGCAGGGCTGGTGTTCTGATGGAATGGTTAAGTAAAAAGTTTTTCATAAGATTGTTCCTCTTCCTCATTGTCACTACGGTGGTAATGAGGCTATGGGGATTCGCTCACATTTCTGATACTCTTGTGGGCATGATGATGGGCCACTGTATCGGCCTTATAGGACTAAACGCATGGGAGAAGACACGGAAATGAAAAAGCTATTTATTATAATTATATTCCTTCTCGCTACCGGATGTACTCTCTTTAATACCCAGGCTAAAAGGGTAGAGGGAGAGCCTATGAGTTGCTGGCAAGCAAGGTATCTGGCAAGGGAGAAGATGGACACTGCTGTTATAATTATGGCAGAAGAGTGCCCGAAAGAACTCAAGAGGGACTGGTGTCTGAAGGTGTTAAAGGAAAGACCCGAAGTTTTTAAAGATTTCAATGACTGCTGGAGACAATAATGTTTAGTATATGGAACCCTGCAACTCCGAGAAAGTCAGGACACTTCATGGATGTGTTCTCAGAGATCAGAGCTGTCAAGACTCTATTTGCGGAGAGACTTGATCTCGATCACTACTCTGCCTCTGCTGAAGATCCTGATGATCCTACCTGTGACGGGTATCATAAGTTCTTGACATTGAGTCCAGGAGTTGTTAACCTGTTACTCGATCAGCACCCTTATCCTTTTGACTGGGACTCAGGGAAAGCAAAGGTACCGACAGATTCAGGGATGTTGTTTCTTGAAACTATTAGCGGTAAAATAAGATTAAGATACTCCATTGAAAAAGCTGGAGTAATTATAAGGAGCACACTGAGATGATACAGGCATGGGACGAAACCAAACCAGATGATAACGGTCTTGCCGGAGATGGTGATGACGAGATCAAAGGGCTGAAGGCCCGAGTAAAAGAGAGGATGGAGCTTGACCACCATTTCGCAGGAGAGCTCGATCCTCTTGAAGGCGACTGCGATGGATACCATAAGAAGGTAACACTTCAGAAACTTGCAGAGGACCCAACCCCATTGACTGGGACTGGAGTTATTTATACCAAGGAAGTAGATGGAATTATAGAATTATTTTTTGTGGACGAAGTGTCCGGAGTGGTGAATCAATTAACAGAACAGGGGGTGCTCAGCTTGAATACACTACAGAATGATATAGATGGTAACGGGAAAGTAATACAGAATATAAACATGGATTATTTTATAAAGAGACAGAGGAAGGTGCTTACACCTTTTCCCGCCAAGCCTCAGTTTATGTTTAGAGAGATTGCAAGGACTTCCAACGGCACTACAATTGACGAAACGTATTGGGAATTAGAGGTTAAACAGGCTTGTGTAGTAATGATAAGCGGAGGGACCAATCATTCCGCAACTCAATCTACGGCAAGTGAAGTCGGTCCTTTTGAGATAGGGGTTATAAAAACCGGGAATCTTATTGGGCTGACTGGAAGTTCCGGAGCATCTATACTTCCAGCTATTCCGTTGGATACAGTATATAAAAAAAGTTCCTTGTTCACTAGAGCATTTCCAGGTCTATTTGAAGTAGACGAAACTTATCCGTATTTCGGTTCAGCTAATTATGGCGGCAATCAAGTAATTTTAGCATATTTATCCGGCGGTACTTATTATTTAAAATCAACATTAAAAGTAGTCAGGGATACAGGAACAGCGAGAGCGAGATTTAAGGGTAGAGTATTATACGGCTACGACCCTACAGCAAATATAGATGACATTATTGTAGCCACACAGAAAGGCGTAGGCTGGAGCTAATGACCTCTCCCATTCTAACATTACCCCAGATACCCAAGAATCTCGATCCGGAGATGAGGGACTACCTGACTAATCTAACGAAGATATTAGTCAAGAAACAAAATGAAGAATATGGGACACTGGAGAAAAGAATAATAGACAGGCTTTATCCTATTGGAGAAAGATATGTTCAATTCCCAGAACCTGATGGAACTTTTGATTCTAATAAATCCCCTGAAGTTAAATTTGGTGGTGAATGGGTTTGCATATTTAATGATGAAGGTGTATTTTTTAGAACTGAAGGTGGTAACGCTTCAGAAAGTAGAGGTGGAACTGGTATTCAGGGGGATGTTTTTAAAAGTCATAACCACACTGGAGCTTTACCAAGCGGTCCTATATGGTTTAAAAGATATAATTATGGTGGTGGATGGCCTTCAGAACTTACTCCAGGCGATTTTAATAGTAGATACACAGGTTCAACAGGGAACGCAAACGAAACAAGACCAAAAAACAGACTTATGAGAATATGGGAGAGAATAGCATAATGGAAACCATAGAAATACCTGTACTCAATAACATAATCAAAGACATATCTCCCCGTAAAATTCCGGAGACTTCCCTTCAGGACGGGATGAATATATTATTCGAGGATGGATATTTAAAAGACAGATACGGAACTTACTCTCTTATTTTTGAATTCACAGATCCCATAAAAAGAATAGGGTTATACCGGAGAATGTTTACCGATATAGCCTACATGATAGTCTGTACCACCAAGGATATTTACGCATACGATGAGACTAACGGGACTTTTAAATTAATCACCAGGAATTATAATACAGGCACAGCCTCTTCTTCAGGTGCTGCAATAACTATTTCCGGCGGTACTCTCCTCAACAGCGAATGGGTGAAACAGAACTTGTATCAAATTTCTTTTGACTCTGAGGACATAGATAGCTGCAGCACATGGCATACAGTAGCCACGATAACTTCCGGTACAGAACTGACTCTCGCAGACGCATTGACCACAGATGTAACAGACTCCGAGTATTGTCTGAGGCTTTGTTATGATGGAGATGAGGATGACTCATGGAGCCTGGTCTATCCTTATGATGAGGATATAGATGAGAATGTGATGCTGGCTACCAACGGAAAAGACTTCGTGCAGAGATGGGCAGGGACCGGACAGTGTGTGGACCTTGATTCTTATACTAACTTCTGTAAACACCTGGGGTACTGGGGATCTACAACAGGGGATCATGTAATAGCTTCAGGGATTTACGATACAGTCACAGGGTACTGGAATAAAAATGCCATTGAGGTATGGGACGCAGGGAAGCTCACGATGTTAGATGGAGCCACCTACGCACTGCATGACTCGATCTCTGAGATCGTAGGCGTACTCCCCCTTGGTGCGGATAGCCTTGTCATTTATAAACCGAACTCAATTTCGATAGGGGCTCTCACTTACGCAGGGGACCCCTCTAACCCTATAAGGATACAGGAGAACTATAAAAGGAATCTTGGTGTCCCCTGTATAGAAGTGGTGGCGGTCCTCGAATCTTTCCATATCTTCTTTAACGGTAGAAACATTTATATGTTCGATGGCATACAGGAGAGGATGGTAGGTGAAGGAAACGCTTCTTACATAATGATGAACATTAACAAGAACTATGCTCACAGATCTTTCTGTATCCTGATAGCCGAGAAAAGTCTGTATCTTTTATTCGTGCCATGGGGAGACTCTGAAAACCCAAACCTTTGTATAGTATTTAATTATAAGGACAACACCTTCTCTTACTGGATGTTCAAGGATGATGAAGGTGAAGAGCTGCAGATGACCTCTAAAGGTCTATTTAGGAAAAGCTACACTCCCACATGGGGATCTTTCATAGATTATCAGACAGGAGATTTGACTTCAGGAAGTGCAGTCATAAGTAATGTTTCCGATACAAGTTTTTGTGAGATAGGACACGGGATAGTGGGGACCGGGATACAGGATGTGTCCACTATTATCAACTTTGATGCGGACTCCATAACTATGGATAAGACAGCCACAGCTACCGGAACCGGAGTAAATATAAGATTCGGTCCTTATGCGAAAGACATAAATCTCAGATGGCAGGACCTCAAAGCCGTGGAAAACTTCCAAAGATTTGCGATAGGGACAAAGGGTGGGAGGATGTACGAACTATCGGATGAATTCTACAGGGACAATGATGTACCTATAGAGTCAACCTTTGTGACTAAGGACCTTGAATTAAATAAAGGATTGACATTCTTCTTCCACGAAGTTACAATAAGGGCAGGATTGAGATACGTTGATGAGTGGATAGACAGCCCGATATATGTAAGAGCTTCCATGAACTACGGGAGATCCTGGTCAGGATGGAAAGAATTAATACTTGAGGCTGCGGAAAATCCGCAGGACTTTAAAGAAAAGAAAGGATACTTTCACATGAAGGGGAAGGCGTTGAGACTTGAATTCAAGATGGACAATCCCACAAATTTTGAAAGTGTCTTTATTAAATATAACATTGGCGGTCAGTCAATGAAGTACAATAGATGAGGTAATATTATGGGATGGGCTTCTAAGTTATTCGGAAAGGATAAGATAAAACAGCAGGATACTCTTAACCCTGAACAGGCAGCACTCAGGGATTCTATGATCGGGGACATAGGTCAGCACACTACCGGAGCCATAGACACTATGGGAGGATATGCTCAGACTGCGTACAATCCATATGACGAGCTCGAAGGTGACAGGGTAGTAGAGGGGTTGAGGAATACCCTTATCACTGACAATGAGAGAAACAAGAGGGCTTACGCCAATACAAATATAGGCAAGAGATTTTCCTATGCGAGATCCGCAGGAGAGAACCAGATGAACCAGGATCTTTCCAATAAGATGACTGACCTCGATTACCAGAACCTTATGCAGAAAACAGGCTTCAGACAGCAGGGATACGGGAATCAGATGCAAGCCTTGCAGGGAGTTCTTGGAACAGCACAGGGCCTGATGAACCCTACTATGCAGAATATGCAGATGCACAGCCCGGGAGCTCTTGATTATCTTAGTGGTATAACTTCCGGCATACAGGGAGTAAAAGGACTTTTCAAAAAACAATAAGGAGACGACCATGGCATTATCAAAAAGCACAATGGATATGTGTAGGCAGAGAGCTCAGCCACAACAAGAACAGCAGAGTTTTGTCGATAAACTCCCTCAGAGACAGGGGCCCACGGAATTTGATATTTATAAGCAGGGACTACAACAGGCTTCAGCTCTTGGCAGTATGCCTGATGCCACAGCAGGAGTACCGGATTGGATGTTAAAACTCCAGATGCACGGTGATAAATTTAAAGATTCAGCAGCCTCAGCTCTTAGTGCTGCGAAACTGTTCTTCGGAGGAGGAATGTAATGGCATTTTTCAGAGATACTATCAGTGGTCAGATAGCCACACAGAACGCAGTAAATAACCAGATGGCCCAGCAAAAAGCCGAGGAACAGAGATTGGCTCTCCAGCAGTATATGTTGGGGAAACAATTTGGTGACAACCATCTCACAGGTATAGCCAACAGAGAGATGAATAATCCCGGACTTATTCCGAATATGTTGCAGAGAGGACTTGATCTATTCACTGGACCGGAGAGACACAATCAGGATGTTAAGACTGATGTAAATCAGTTTATGCCTGGCGAAGATTCGTTGAGTCAGGAAGATAGAAGTTATTTTGACAGAGCCTCCAATCTCAGGGCAAAAAGTTTTGAAGATAAAGTGAGGGCATATGCTGAACAGGCTTATGCTGATGCAGGACAAGGCTTCGATGAGGAAAGGTTTCGTAAAGATTTTTATTCTAATGGAAGAATGAAGAGAGCAGATGATCTCCCTGAACATATAAGGGATGCCTATAAGAAAGCGAGGACAGAACTTGAAGGCTTCCAGAAAGAGTCAGCTCCTGTAGATGCTGACGTTGGACTCAGAGAACATATGAAAAAACATAAGATTGATAAGATGGAGGAGTTCTCAGGATCTCACTCTAATATGCGTAATCAGAATTATAAGATGCATAAAGCCCTTGTTGATTACTATGTTAAGAATAAGAATTGGGATAAAGCTCAGGAGATACAGGATTCATTCGAGAGGAACGAGGCTAATATTGATAAGCATTGGGGAGACAACGGATCAGGACAGAGAAGAACTTTATTCAGCAGACCACAGGGATCTGCGGGGCCTAACCCAATAGAACATGGTATTGCAATAGGAGATGAAAACTTCTCTGTAATGTTGGGCAAGAAATCTGATGCTCTTGATCCGAGGAAAGTTCTGGCAGCTTTAAGAAAGACGAACCCTGGAGCAGCAGAGAGATACGCTGCAGCTCTAAACAATAAAGAAGTTATAAATATTTATGATGCCTCTAAGAAGGGTGAAGCAGATCTTGGTCATCATAATGCAGCTAAGACTGAAGCAGCAGGAATCGCAGCAGATGAAGCAAGAAGTAAATACTGGTACAGCAAAGACAAAAGATTTAATACTGACAATTACTTCAATCCTTCTGTTAAACACGTTTTCATAAACGGCAATAAAGTTTTGAAGAGAGACATATTAAAAAATCCTCGGCAAATGGAAGAACTCGTTTCACAGATAGGCATACCGAGGCAGGAACTTGCGAGATCACTGGCAGGTTATTGATGAAAGGAAAAACCAAAAGTGAGGTGATGAACTCTGAAGAGTTCCAGAAGTTATCAAGAGATCAGCAGATAGAGATTCTTGATTATTATTTCCCTGTAGTTCCAGCGGAGAAAGGAAGGGTTGCAAACGCCACAGGAGAACATATCGACAAATCTGGGAATAGATCTGGCAGTATAAAAATAGAAAAACCTTTGGTCGATCTCGGTACGCCTATTCAGAAAAATATTGTAGAGCCTATTAAAAATTTCGGAACTTTCGGAGCAGGTAATGACAGCCCTGTAGCACAGAATAGAGGGTCACAGAATTTACCTATACTCAAAGATCTTAACCCTGTTATGCAAAATATAGCCAGCAATGTTAAAGACTTCGCAGAACCAATAATAAAGGCTGGACAGTTTGAAGAAAGAGTAGATAGCCCCGTGAATATCCATGCGAAAACAGTTCAGGACCCAAACAAGGATCAGAGCTTTCATAAAGTGACCGGCCTTGATACACCGGAAAATTTTATAGATCCGGATACAGGGAGAGTCAGCCCATTTTACGCAGGGACTACAAACAGTATTGTGTCAAGATTAGCAGGGTATAAGACTTACACCCTTGGAGATAACCCTTCCCTATCTGATGAAGTAAAGTTTGCTCTTGGCAAGATGTCTCTTGACCTTCCGGTTATAGGCATTGTGGGTATGGCTTCAGGGGGGCTTGGTCTTGGTGGACTTGCCACAGCAGCAGTCAGCTTTGGTGCCTATGAAGGTCTTGACAGGGCCACAGATCTTAGTGCCAGAGGAAGA
>Ga0334895_1000618_pt1 | contig 45241 bp, 33 predicted proteins | sample GraSluR3_MG_7_FD_207229 | JGI IMG/M metagenome (GOLD analysis project Ga0334895, IMG submission 207229) | Sludge microbial communities from methane-producing bioreactor in Wageningen University, Netherlands - Granular Sludge_31_05-R3 | ecosystem: Engineered > Bioreactor > Anaerobic >... | reverse complement strand
GTATCTGCATATACTCTAAGATTTTGTATTCTACTAGAATCTCCTATATTTTCAACTTTTAGTCTAAATTTTCTTTCATAACTATAATTAGTTCCCACACTAGGAACAGTAATAGGATAAGAAGCAGGAGTTTGTCCAGAACCTAGATCTGAATTTAGCAAGTTAAGATCCGCAGCATCCCCAGCCTCTTCTGTACTTATTCCGTACTTAACCCTAATATGAATTGTTGCAGCCGCCATATACAATTACCTCCTTATTTATTAGATTTCTCTTCAGGTTTCTCCTCAAGCTCGGATAATAGCACTTCCAGCTTTTGTAGTTTCTCAGATAATGAAGAAAGAAAACCCCTCTTCATAACATCTTGTGCTTTTACATACTCATCTACTGATGTAAGTAGACCTTGTATGTTTTCTTTTAGCTTTGCTGATTCATTTGTACTTAACATATGTTACCTCCTTTATGATTATATTACAATATATTCAATAATTGATAAAGTATTCAAGGCATTTGTTCTATAATTACTTTTTTAAAATCGTTTAATCTTAAAACTTCAACACAAAGACCATCATTTTTATGACTTTCGGCTTCTTTGTTGAGGCTTGTATTGGCAATATCTGAATAAATAAAGTACTCAAAAGTATTAATAAAATTGTATAATGCAGGAGTTAATACAGCTTTTTGCATATATACTTGATATGAATACCGCATACTTTCATAATCATATATATTTGGTGTTATAATTAGGTTACCAAAAGAAATATTTGAATCCACAATATCTGTTTCTATGGCAACTGGGTCTGTAACCAGCATTAAGGCTGCAGTACCAAAATTTAATGCTAGTCCTGCATATACTATCGTTAATAATAAATTCAGCCAAAAATTATTATATATAACATCCAATTTTATCCCTCCATCTCTATATGCAACATCTAATTTTTAGACATAGTTTTTATCTTCAGCGATTCAAGATCGAAGACATCAAATACAAGACCATCATCTTGCTTTGAAAACGCATCTATTTCATATATATTTTCGCCATAAGATTTTCCAAAAAGTACAAATTCTGCAGAATAAGATATGAACAAAACTGCCGGGGTTAATACCGCTCGTTGCATATAATGTTGGTATTCATGCCTAGCAACGGTATAATAATACTCTGGTCTAATGCTTTTATCTACGACTATAAACGGACCTAAAGAATATCCAGCACACGTGTCGCACTCGTCCATTATAATTATCGGAGGTGCATTTAACATGTAGGTCGATGCACCAAAATTTAAAAATAGAGCAGAATATAGTAATACAAATGAAAAAACAATAAATTTGTTGTTATAAATATTATCCATCATTTTACTCCTAATCAAACTGTTGTAATCATATATACTATATTTTTCCCGCTTGAGTTATTATCTAAATATAATTTATAGTTTACTAATTCATTCATATTTAATATATTACTATATTTTATAATTCAGTCATGCTTACCCACCAAATATTACCATCAGGTAATCTTACATATAAAACTTTACTAGGAGTACCAGAAGTTTTTCTCCAAACCCAAATATTCGATAGAGGACAATCCTCAGCATCTGTCCAAGAAGAAGCGTTTGGATTTTTTGTTGTAGCTGTCGTTTTAGTACCATACCATTCAGGAATTACAGACTTTACTGAAGTATCAAACTTGAAATACCCTACACTTGTTGTGTCGGAATCTCGTAAGAAACTAAGGTGATTTATAGCCTGATTATCTCTGTTAGAACTATAACTAATAAAGTCAAGATTTATACTTCCAAAATATGAATTTTCTGAATCATTAACAAAAACACGAAATGCATTAGGAGTATTATAGTCAATAAATCTATTTTGTACCTCAAATCTAGTAAGTGTAGAAGACGAAGCGCCATCATAGTCGTATCCAATAGCCATTAACAAACTTCTAGAATCTTTGTACTTAGTACTAAATGTAACATACCTACTTGTATAAGACCCCAACCATGCTACTTTGTTATCCCCTAAAACTATTCCGGAATCTTCAAAGTAAATAGAAGATTTTCCTGCACCTATATATAAATCACCTTTTATATTTAATTTATTATTCCAAGATATATAAGAATTTGCACCATTAGACATGCTAAAGCCATAAGTAGCAGAGGTAAGTAACTCTATCTCTGTTAACGCCACATAAGTACTATTCCTATATGCAGTAAAAACGAATTCATAATACTTATAAGCCCCCGGCGTATCACAAGTATAAGAGTACCAAGTAGACGAAGAAAAATCAGCATGATCGATTACTGTATGTACAACCTTCCAGTTAATTTCATCATTGCTTCCCCGCAAAGTCCATGATTTAGGATTATATGCATACCTCGAAGAATTACAATAAAATCTATAACTTGTTATTTCTGCGGGTTCTTCTAATTCTATACTCAAGGATTTTGTACTGCTTTCATGTTCACCATACCAAGAAGCACTTAAATTTGAATCCATAACACTTTCTGGGAAGCTTTCCACTACGTTAGTTTTAAACTTATCTACATCACTTGGATAAACAGCAGTTAAAGAGAAATTTATCTGTCCAAGTTCTAATGAAGATCCAGTATATTGATTAGCAGCAAATAAAACTCTATAGTATCTTGCATTGGTAACTCTAAATAATGATACAGAATACCATCCTGAATGACCCGAAGCATCCAAACAATCATTAGATACTGTTGTCCAACTGTCTCCGTCAGAACTCGACTGAATTACAAACGACTTGCTTGTTAAATCAATATTAGAAAAATATATCTGTACAACATTTATTTTAGTATTAGTACCAAAATCTACATCTATATTTATAGCAGCATTACTATGTGCACCACTATTCCAAACAATGTCTTGATTACCATTAAAAGCCAACCAAACATTATCACTATTAAGAGATGCTGAAACTTCTATATTGCCATAAGTATTATCAAATAATACGGGTATAATCGACATATTATTAGAAGTCTCACCTAACCAAAAACCTTTTTGCATAAAATTAGTTGCTTCTATCCCTATGTACGGGCTACTACCAGAAACTATTGATAATTTAGAAGAACTTATTGAGGTTGGATTTATTGTCCAGCCACCTATTTCGCCAGTAATAGCTGTTATATTACCAGAAAGATCAACATTAGTAGCAATAATATTACCACTACTATTTAATTCAAAATTAGCTGCTTTTATAGTTAATTTAGAAGAATCCCATAGTAAGTAATTACTACTATTATTAACTAAACTAAATTTCCAAGTAGCATCTTTACCCATCCATATACCCGGGTATGTTGTACTACCATAAGTTTCAGTACCCAATCCTATGTAAGGAGATGCTCCTGACTTAATGGCTAAATTGCTAGAAGACAGATCAAAAGTATCAGTTTTAATCTTTAATTTACTTGCTACATCAACATTAAAACTTAAATAATTAGTACTATCCCCTATTCTAAATTTAACTTCATTAGTATCCCATACCCAATAATTATTACTAGTACCATTTGTATTATTATAAAAAGCTAATCCATGCTTGCCAGATAAAACTGACATACCTAATTTAACTGCTGGGTAGGTACTTGTACTAGATTTATATAAGCTTATAAGCGTATTACCAGCATCTAGCATTATTGAGTATACATTAGTACTTGTACCTGCATATAATTGACTGGTACCGAGTTTCCAGCTACCAATAGTACCCAATTTAGCCATTATAGTGCCTGTATTATCAACAGTAAAATTAGTAGAGTTTATAGCTATCCCTGAAGAAGATCCAGTTATATAACTGGCGGAGCTTCCTATCTTAAAACTCCCAGTAGAATACCAATAATTAGTAGCGTTGATATATAACCCATCATTAGTAGATTCTACATCAATACCTAATTTAATAGCACCATTTGATATAGTTATCTGTTTAGCAGTAGCATTTAATACTATATCAGTACCATTTTTAATCAGTCCTGAACCGATTTCCCATCCAGAAGAAGAGCCTCCTATATAACCACCCGTAGCGTTAATTGAACCTGTTAGATTGACATTAGTAGCAGTAAGATTTCCGCTCGTATCTAAGGTAAAGTTTCCTGCTTCTATAGATAGGTTAGTACCGTCCCATAATAAGTATTTTGAACCAGCAGTATTCTTAATACTTAGTTTATACGTACCAGAGCTATTTCCCATCCATATGCCAGAATTAGCACCATATGTAGTAACCCCTACTCCAATATATGGATAAGTTGCTCCTTGTAATACAATACCACCCATAGCTATCTTTTCAGTAGCAGAATCTATAGTCAAATTAGTAGTTGTCAAACTAAAAGTGTCTGTAACTACAGTTAGCTTATTAGCAGTACCAACATTAAAGTCAAGATAATTAGTGTTATCTCCAACCCTAAATTTAACTTCATTAGTATCCCATACCCAATAATTATTACTAGTACCATTTGTATTATCATAAAAAGCTAATCCATGTTTCCCCGTTAAAACTGCCATGCCTAATGACACCGCTGGATAAGAAATTCCTGCGGGTCTATGAATACCTATCTTAGTAGTGTTAGAGTCTAACATAATGCTATATTCTGTTTCGCTAGTACCTGCATATAACATATCTGTAGCTATATGCCACCCAGAAGCTGTACCCCCGATATAACCACTTGTAGCTTTAACTTCACCCTCTATAGATAAAACACCACTACCAGAAGAGTCCGTATAAGACAATTTTGTTCCTAGTGAAAAATTAGTATAAGTACCATTTGTTTCCCAATAATTATCTGCTGTTATCTTTAATCCTAAATAGTCAGCAGTTTTTACATTAGAACCTAATTCAACATAACTTCCCACTTTTATTTTTTTATTGGCAGCATCTAATTTTATTACAGCAGTAGAATCCTGTAATAAACCTGTTTGTATAGACCATCCTGTAGCAGACCCTAGCGTTCCTCCCGTTGCTCTGATAACAACATTATTAAATTCAGCATCTCCTGCACTATTAATGCTCCATCCAGCAGAGCCTGCTGTATAATTGGCACTAATAGATCCTGTAGAATTAAGTATTATATTAGCAGCAGTTATGGTAGTTTCGCCAATCGTCCAACCACCAATAGTGCCAGTTTCAGCAGTAATATCTCCTGTTAAAATTACATCTCCATCAGCATCTATCTCAAAATTAGCAGATTTGATTAATAGCTTAGAACCATCCCATTTAAGATATTCTGAAGAATCACTATTCTTAATACTCATCTTCCACGTAGTAACTTCACTAGGAGGGGTTCCCGTAGTAACGCTTCCTAACCAAATCCCGCCTACTGTATCATATGCAGTAACTCCTAATCCAACATAAGGGTCTGTAGCAGAAGAAATTGTAAGACTATTAGAAGATAAAGTAGCTGCTCCTAACGTCCAACCACCAATAGTACCATCTTTTGCCATAATAGTACCTGAATTATCTACAGTAAAGTTAGTAGACTCTATAGCTATACCAGAAGACGATCCAGTAATATAACTATCAGCACTTCCAAGTTTAAACGAACCATCAGAATACCAATAATTGGTATCATTAATATAAATACCATCATTACTAGAGGCTACATCATTACCTATTTTCATATTAGTACCAGCAACGTTTATAATAACACCTGAAGAAGTATATGATGCTAATACACTTCCTAAAGCATCAAATAAGAATAACCCTCTATCAGTACCATATTTACCTAATCTTAGAACTTCTAACTCAGTTTCGCCAACAGTACTGTTTATAATAATATTAGCATCGTGATTTACTATCCAATCACCTTTTATTTGATGTATAACTTCATTACCCTCAGTAGGAGCTTCTATATAAATAGCATCGGCAGCACCAACATAAATACCAAAATCAGTAGCTCCAAAATCTCCAATACCATCTAAATAACCCATAGCTAATTTTGGAGTCCCCGAAACATTTATCTCAAATCTACTTTCATCAGATCTAATATACACATTTCCACTATATATACTAGCTGTATCTATATCCCAACCACCAATATCACCTGTAGTGGCAGTTATATTACCCGAAATAAGTAATTCAGTACCAGTCCATTTAAGAAAAGAAGTATCCGTACCAATAGCTACTTTATAAGCATCAGTGTCATAACCCATAAAAATACCAGCAGTAGCAGAAGCATAACTACTTTTATTATTAAAATATATTTTTTTATTAGTAGCGTCTAATACTACATCAGTACCGTTTTTTAACAGCCCACCGTCTATAGTCCAACCAGCAATAGTACCTGTAGTAGCTGTGATCTTACCAGTCAAATCCACACTAGAAGCAGTAATATTTCCACTAGCGTCTAACTCAAAATTAGCTGCCTTGATTGTAAGTTTAGTTCCGTCCCACAATAAATAATTATTAGCATCAGCATAAAAACTAGCTTTCCAAGCTGTAGAGTTTTTTCCTAACCAAATACCAGCACTACCATAAGTAGTAGTACCTATTCCAATATAAGGATTTTCACCAGAAGTAAGAGTTATACTGTTAGAAGATATAGTAGTAGCTCCTATATCCCAACCACCAATATCCCCTGTAACTGCTGATATTTCACCAGAAATAATTAAAGCCGTACCAGTCCATTTAAGATATGCACTATCACTACCTATATTTACTTTAGGAATACCGCTATCATAACCAATAAAAATGCCTGTAGTTGTATCTGCATCATAAGTACTTTTGTTATTAAGATAGATCCGCTTGCTATTAGCATCTAATACTATATCAGTACTGTTTTGAAGTTTACCTTCCCCAACAGTCCAACCATCTAAAGCCCCTGTAGTACCCAAACTCCCACTACGTACTATAACATCTGCAAATTCAGCAGTACCGTCTCCAAATATCTTCCATCCAGAAGTGTCTATAACAAAATTCTTCGAGGCTATACTACCAGCAGAACTCATAACTACCCCAGTCTCACCTTCAGATTCTAGCGTAGTTTCAGTTATTAACCAACCACCAATATTACCAGTCTCAGATTCTATTTCGCCTCTTACAAGTACGTTATTAAATTCGGCAAACCCATCGTATCTTATCTTCCACCCTGAAATCCTATGATTATAGTTAGCGGTATAAATTTCACCACTAGTATTAAGTACTATATTACCATTGGCTAAATAACCCTCATTAATATCCCATCCAGCTATATTTCCACCACTACTATAAAGAGTACCAAATACAGTAACATCATTAAAAACAGCGTCTCCTGTACTGTCTATTTTCCATCCAGTACCAGCAGTAGTGTCTTCTCTAATATAAGTAATAACATGCTCAGTACTAGTATCTATTAAATTAGTAAGTGTTTTAGTTTGGGGTACATATGTATAAGTTACCCCTGAACCACCAACTGTTACTGATACAATAGAAAGAGCAGGGTAGTTTAAAGTTATTGTGCCTGATCCACTAGAGGTTTTAGTTTCAATTTCAGTAGTAGTACCAAATACCCCTGCCGAATAGTCACTAGTCTTTATAGTACCTGTAGAATCTAATATTATATTTGTTGCAGATAGGGTAGTCGGCCCTATATTCCACCCACCAATATCACCATTATCCGCACTTATAGTACCTGAGATAAGTAATTCCGTACCAGTCCATTTAAGAAATGCTGAATCGCTACCTATGTTTACTTTAGGAATACCACTATCATAACCAATAAAAATGCCAGCTGTAGTATCGGCACTATATGTACTCTTATTATTAAAGTAGATTATTTTATTAGCACCATCTAATACTATATCAGTACCATTTTGTAGTTTACCATCATCAGTTACTACCCAATTACCTCCAAGCTCGCCATTTTGAAAATCACCATCACGGATAAGGATAGTATTAAACTCAGCATCACCTATTGCATTTATACTCCAACCTGAAGTATTAGCTACATAATTAGCACTAATAGAACCTCCAGAGTCTAATTTTATTCCATCATAAGCAGTGATATAGTGTATAACATGCTCAGTATCTGCCTGTAACCCTCCAATTGTTCTAGGAGCAGTAAACGTAACTTGATCTTGTTGGTATAACTGCCCTGTATTCAAATCTCGTATATAAATTATAGCAACCGCATCGGCAGTTAAAGTGAGGGTACCAACACTATTAGATGTTGCTGTTTCATAAGTAGCAGAGTGTGAGGAGATAATACCACTATTTATATTCCAGTTACCTATATAGCCCACATCAGAAAATAGTGTTCCCCTTATAATAGCATTATTAAACTCTGCTAACCCATCCCAACGAATTTTCCACCCTGATATTTCTGGAATATAATTAGCGGTATAAATCTCACCTTTGGAAGCGAGTACAATGTTACCGTTAGCTATATATTCTCCGGTTATTTCCCATCCAGCTATATTACCCATACTTGAATATAAAGTACCAAATACGGTAACATCGTTGAAATATGCAGACCCATCAGAGCCTATTTTCCAACCAGTACCTTTAGACCAACCCTCTTCATTACCTATTTCACCAACAATACCTTCGGCAAAATCAACAGTTTGCACTCCACCATCAGCATAAAGTATTATATTAGAGCCTGACAAACTATCGGCATTTATAGTCCAGCCAGCAATGGTAGCCTCATCTTTAGTAAACTTACTTAAAACCGTACCTTCACCATCGTAAAAGAATAAACCATTCTTATTAAATGTAGCTAACAAACTTTGTGTATAGTTACCATCTAATCCTAATGAAGTAACATTCTCCACATCATAGATATACATACCATCAGAAGTGATGAGTACTGAATCACTAGCTGAAGTCACGGTTAGGTTACCATCTATAATTAGATTACCAGTAATTTTACCAGCATCAATAGCAAAGGTGTTGCCTACTACAACATTAGACATCAAGAATAAATAATAATAGAAATTTGCTTGATAACCATAAATAAAGCTTGTTATATTTTCTTCTGTAGTATATCCTTTTATAAAACCTTCTGGATTATCAGGTACTAATACTACCATTAGTACAAAGTTAATAGTTTCTGGAGAGGTAGTTTCCGTAATTTGACTTAATACCAACGTTTTGGTTAGGGAATCTACATATATGTAGTATATTCCAGAAAAAGTGTCCCCTTCTACAGATGATTTAGGTATTACTATATCTGTAGCATTCCAAGCAATACCATTCATAGAACCTGCTTCTATAGAAACTAAATATTCTGTACCTCTATCTTCTACTTCGTAGCTGCCTAAATAACCCCCAGTGATACCTCCAGCAATACCACCTGTTCCAGATCCAATTGTTACATTAAGTGAGGGTGAATTTATAACAGAATTTTGTAAAGAAGATGTTCGTTTAGAATTGAAATAGTTAGAAGTAGCTATTTCATTCTTTACTATTTTGTTAAATAAATTTAATAATTTATTTGCCATAACACACCCCTCACTGGAAATTACTTACGTTGTAGTCTATAATAAGAATATCTGCTATTTTTGGTATGTCTGTCCTAGCATTAATAACATACCTTGCTCTATAAGCATTTATAAATGTGCCTAGTGCATTAGCGTTGGGAGTAGTACTATCCATAGACGCAATTAAATATGGAGTAAGTTTAAGTCTATCAGGATTCCCACCTACTACACCTTGTGTACTATCTGGATTGTTTATTGCCTGCGATATACTATACATGTAAAATGGATCTGCAAACATAACTAATGATAGCCTTCTTTGATTACCCATATCACTAATCCATTTTACTACTCCTTCTAAATCACTAAATGGATATATAGTTGTAGTAGTAAAATCATCAGAAGCTTTTAGAAGCTGTTTATAATAAAAATGTGATGCTTGTTTAATATCGGAATATTCAATTACATTGCCTACATTAAAACCCCTAGTCCAGCCCTTATTTAGTGCTAAATTCAATACAAAAGGAAATTTACTCTTATATTTAAAAGACCCATAGAATCCTCCAGAAACATTAGTTAAAGAATAAGCATCTTCTACTCCGTTACCAACACCAACAATAGAACCTGTATCATGATAAGATACCTGATATGTCTTAGTATAAAAAACATCTGAATAAGTTAACTTTCCACCTGACACATAATCCATAACAATTCTATCATTAACATCAGAAGGTACTTTTCCATGTAATAAAAACATCGGAGTTTTAGGAAACAACCTATTTACAAGCTCATCTCCTTGTTTTGTTTTACCCCTAACAAAAGGAACAATTAACATTAAATTAGCATAAGTTAATCTACCTAAATCAGAATTATACATAGGAGTAAATTGTAATGTAAATTCTGGATTGATATTATCCTCACCATCTAATGCTAAATATAAATTTGTCTTAATTGAAGTTGTTATAGAACTTAATTCGGCAGAAGGGTCTATTCCAGATACATTGGCAATATTTCCATAAGTTATAAGAGCACCATCATCTGTTATCTCAAACCCATCCGCTAAATATAATTGAATTTCATTTAATACTTGATCTAATGTATAATTATCCATATTCCATGCGGAAGTTGCTTGTAATTTACCACCATCTATAGTTAATCCATTAAATGGAACATTCGAGCCATCTCTACCAGCTGGGGCTAAAGGAATTACTAAAAAGCCACCCTCTACCAGACCATAATTCTCAACAGAACCTTGCATTTCAAACTTAGCATAGAACTTAACATCATGATTTAACTCATATGGTACATAATATAAGCTGCCTAAACTCTCAGTCTTTGAAGATTCATACCACATTGTTAAATAAGTATCTTTCTTTGCTGTAATAGCTTCAACCCCAAATTGTGGCCCTCTATAGTTAATTGTTCCCGGCTCCCACTCCCATAACACTTTAACACTTACGTCTGCATACCCCGAAAGCAAAAAAACTACTCTAAAAACAACCCTAACAGTATAGGAGCCTGAAGATGTATATGTATGCGAGCCTTGTAATGTTTTAGAGTTTCCGTTTTTATCTTCATATGTTGCTTTAAAGGTTATAGTTTCCCCCGCCGACACCTTTTTAGTATAATTATGAGCATATTCTTTAGCTATAAAAATATCACTAGAAATACTAATAGTCCTAAAACCAGCCTTAGCACCCAAATTTGTTACTGCATTGGCTGGATTAACTAAAGTAGTATAACCAGCAGGAATTTCAGTATCTTCTTTAAACATAAACTGTATATTGTTTGCTCCGTCTTCCTTATCACTGATGTTAGTTAAAACATCTCCAAAATTAATAATTGTTCGTTCTACTTTAGGGCCTAAATACAACGTCATATCTGATTTTTTAAATCTAGTCATAGTAATATTTCTAGAATAAACATATACATTATTGCCGTTAGTATTATATTTAGCGTCAATATCCAACACAATCGGCTGATTTAATTGAACTAGTTCTGTGTATGGCATATCTACATCCACTGTACCTATATTAAAGGCATAATTATTAAGTATATTTTTGGCAACACCTTCAGCAGATGCACCACTAAGGATCAAAGGACTTTCTAATACAAAATTCTTATAGCCAAATAAATCTACAGATTCATCCACAGACACTGTAGCACCATATTGTAAGTTTAACCCATAAGGACGACCAAATACAGATACATTATTTCTTAAATTAGAATCATCAAAGTCATATGTTGATTTATATGTGTTAGTACCAGTTAAATCATAAGTAGTAGCAGGTATAGGATAAGATTCTGATGTAATAATCAACATACAATCATTAGCTATACTAGAAGTATCTTCTTTCCTATTAAATATCCAAAAGAACCCTACTAACTCCGCTAAACTATTAAGAGTATCTGCCATATACTGAAATGGAGGAATTTCATTATAAAACCCATTAGCTACTAAAGGATCTGTTTCAGGATACTTTGATGATATAGGAATAGTAATACCTTCTATATCAAGATGAATCTTAAGCAAGTTTACTGAATCAGTCCCATTATAAGTTATGGTATAAGTAGCATATTCTCCAATAACGGATCTACTTAGTACTAAATTATTTAATGAAACAGCAGGAAACATATAACTATAATAAAGAATAGCTAATAAATAACCCGACAAATTCCATCCATCAAAAACAGGAGGATACTCTTCTCTAGCTAAAGCTGCCAAAACTTTTGCATCTGCCAAGTAGGTTTTGACAGTAGCTTGATTATTTATCCATGATAAGAATGTTGATTCTGGAATCTTAAGATCGTTCCAACTAGTACTTAACTTATACGAAGGGTCAACAAAATTAAGAATTATTGTACTGTCTTTATTAGTCTTATTTATAGTATAATCAGTAAGATAACACCAATAATGCTCCTTAGATGCGGTATTTATAACCTTATCAAGAGCAATCAGATTAGCTTCACTAGGAGCAGCATAGTAAGTATTTAAAGCCGTTATAATACTAAAATTAGTTTGATCTACTATGTCTACTCTATACAGGTAGCTAGGATTTAAATCTGAAACATTAAAAAATGGCTTTATAGTGTCTAAAGGTTCAGGATCAGCTGCCCCCTCTTTAGTAACATAGGTAACTTCCCCTATAGAATATCCTTTAGGATAGAAGACTGACAGCTCATTAGCGTATAGATTATTATCTCCTAAGGTTTGTCCATAAGGAAACTCCATATCAATAGAGAAGGTATGCTTTTCATCCTCAGAAATATTAGAAGACAACACCTGTCCATAAAAAGCAGGTATATTGGTAGTTGTGCCTTCACCATTTGTAAAAGTTATTTTTCTATAAGTAGAAGGCCAATAATAGGTTGAACCATCTACAACAGTATTTAGTATAATACCAGAAGGAGAAGGCTGTGGCCAATCCGAAGACTGGAACACCCTAAGTATTGGAATACATTTAGATACTTCTACATTCAATTCTGCCATTATCTAACCCTCTTAGCTGCCATTACAATACCTCGCTCAACAGCTGCTGCTATCTCGTCTGGATCTCCAGATCCGTTGATATTAATAGCTTCAATATTAAACATAGTCCTTTGAGTACTTATAGGAGCAGATATAGGAGCAGATGCGGAAGAATATTCATCTGTCATAGTAGGGCTAGGATTAGTATATCCATACATAAACCCAGAAGGTGCACCATACATGGTAAGTCTCATAGAATCTAAAATATTAGTCATTGATTCTAAAGCTACTGTATTTTGTCTAATAGCTATTAATTGTTGTTCGGTTAGCTTCTGGGATTCCTGCCATAGTTGCTTTAGAGCAACAAAACCTTGTAAAACTCCTCCAATAACTTGTCCCCAACCCCCTGCTAATCCTAGCATCGAAGTTATAGAAGCCATAATATCCGCTCCCCCAGCAGCCATACTGAACTCAGCACCCCAATAATCAATACCTTTAAGTCCTGAAACTACAGTCTCTGTTGAAGTAGCTATTATACCCACTGACTTCATTGCCTTGGCTATTGTTTCCATACCCCATCCAAACTCATCTGTTGCTATTTGTAAGGAGTTACCCATAGAAGTAAAAGAAGATCCTACCGCATTTAAATTATCATAAAAACTTTGCATTTTTCCATTTAAAAACTCAACAGCTTGTTGTATTTGTTCAGGATCTAAAACTTCAAACAAATATCTAAATTGTGCATTTAAATCTTTCCACTCACCCTTCGTATTTAAGTACTCAGATGGTATAATTTCCGCAGGGAATAATTTTTGAATATCTTTAGGGGTTAAAGTTGGTAACATAGAAGTCATGAATGTATTGGAAAAAGACTTTAATCTTGCTCTAGCCTCAGGGGTCATAGTACCTGCAGCCTCTCTTAGAGTTTCCTTAATTTTATTTACTGCTTCATTTGATGTACTTGCCGAGCTAATAGTATTATATAAGAAATTCTCTCCAATTTTAAAAGTATCAGTTTCTTTTATTATACCTGACATAAGAGCATTATATATAGTTATTCCAGATAAAGTATCTTCACCTATTGTAACCACAAAATTAGATAAAGTATCACTTAATACCGTAGCCTGTTCCCTAATCTTATCCCTAGTAATTCTTGCAACACCCTCACTTTTTACCTCAGTAGTATAATCAGGGTGCCTAGTCATTATCTCAACAACTTCATTCTGTATGTCTACTATCTTTAGGGGGATTAAATTATCCATCCTATATGCAATAGCAGTCATAATAGTTGCATCTGCCTCAGCTAAAAAGGCTTCTATTGATCCCGGAAGTTTCCCTGTAGGAGTTCCAGATGCGTATAAAGTATCTAATGAAGACCTATTTTGATAATTAGTATTTGCCTGTATATCTCCTTCAATCTTAGAAAGTACTGGAAGCATACCTGCTATAAAGTCAATAATGCCCCCTCTAAATAAACCAATATCTAACAAATTGACAACCCACTGCTTAACTCCCAAAACATCGGCAGTAAAATCCTTTAAAGCTACCCACTGCTCTTCAACAAGTTTCCTAGCAGAGGTCTCTGTTTTATCATCTAATGCTTCATATTTAGCTAACAAGTTTCTAATAGGCTGTAAAATATCTACCCCTTTAATTCCTCCTACAACAAACTCACTAATAATTTTACTGCTTTCGCCACCTAATTGATTTATAAATCCAACAGTATTAGGCATCAAAGTTTCAAAATTTAACCTCCCAATAAAACCCTCTAAATTAGCTTTACCAGAAAAAATCTCAAAAGGAAGTTTTAATAAAGAGCCTATAAATGTAAAACCATCAAGTATAATATTTTTTGATAAATTAACAAGCTCTTCGTTAGTTAAAATTTGCTCTCCTGTAGCCCCTATATTTAAAGATTCTAAAGCTGCAGTTAACTGCATTAACCACCCCGTAGACTTATCTGTAAGTAGGGATAGCAAATAATTACCTACAAGATTTGAGACAATCCCCGTCAATATATTTAGTCCCCCACCTAAAATAGGTATTTTTAATATAGTATCAAATATATTAAGACCTTCTGGGATATATTGAGATATTAAACCTTTGCCTAATGTTTGTAAATTTGAAACAAGCTCATCTTTGATAGTTAATTGTATTTCCTCTATAGCGGCTACATTAATATCTATATAAGACTTAAATGCTTCATCATCCTTTAGTTTTTGTTCTAATGCTGCTCTTGCCTCTGCCCTGTTTAAGCCCCTTAACCCCCCTGCTACTACTAAAGATATAGGTTCATTAGCTAAAACATATTCTAAAGCTTTATTTATAACACCCTGCTCTATAGCAAATCTCCCCGCTATAGATTGTGGTGTAAGTTCCTCAAAAATATTCTTATAATTTAACTTAAACAGCTTTGGATCAGAAAATATAGCCAATAAATTATCTTTTGTAGTTAAAGCTATTGTTGTAATTATTGTAGAAAAATCTACCCCACTACTAATAACTGACTCCCAATTAGCAGGATTAAATAAACCAATAACATCATTCTCAAACCAATAAACTAAGTTATCTGCAATCCCCTTTACCCTGTCTAACATTTCAGGAACATCCATTTTAGCAAGACTATTTTCCGTGATACCTCCTAGCTCTGTAAGAAAATACATTTGTCTAGTTACAAAACTAGCGTATTGATCCCCAACAGTAGCTAGCGTATCTTCCAGTTTAAGCTTCATTGCATTCCTAGTAAGACTTGGTTTAGACCCCTCACCTTCCCACATTCCCGGAGCAACTGTCTTTAAATACTGTTCTTGTGTAATAATCCCTAAATCTATTAGTAAGTTTGCATTAGCAGAAATAAAGTCTGATAAATCAACCTCTTTAGAAAAATCATAAGATTTTGCTTCAGAGCGCAGCATATTCATACCAGTAGCAAATCCAACTGCCAAATCATCATACAATCCTGCTAACATAGAGCTTCGTCCAAATAAACCCCCTACTATTGCAGAGTATACATTATAAGTAGCTTTGAAGTCTCTTAAAGTATTAAACATCTCTGCCCCTTCAAAAGCCAAACTCATTACTGAACGTGTGCTTACTAAACCTCTCCTAGCAGCATTGATAGAATCTTGTATTTCTTTAGCAGCACTAATAACAACATTAGCTAAATCTTCTTGAGAAGCCAAAGCGCCCATTACATTTTCAATACTGGTATCAAACATAAGTTCAAAAGCTTCAGTATATTCTTTAGATTTAGCCATAATATCTAATTCAGCAAAAACAGCACCAAAATCCTCAATAAACTTAGCTAAATCATCACTAAAATATATTTTAGCTAAGTTTTCAAATTCTGCTAATAAATCAGCAGTAAAATTCTCTGTGGAAGCCAAATTGGCAGTAAAATTCTGCATTGCTCGATTAAAATTCTCAATATGTTTTTGATCTTCAAGACCTTCAGTAGGGAACGTTTTTGCTACAAAAGCTTTTACATTATCAAGTAACTCATCAGATGTCATATCAAGAATTTTAGATTGTCCCCCCATAGCTGCTGCAAACTGAGATACTGCATACTCAGAGAACGTAGTATAAGGATCTTTAAAAGAAGCAGCATATTTAGTACCAGACATAAATATTCCAGTATCGGCAGAATAAATATTACCCAATCCAAGAGCTTTAACCCCTGCTTGTGTATCCATAGATTCTAATATTGCATTAACTATTGTAGTAGCAATAGTCTCTGCTATTGCCTTAGTTGCATATGTTGTAGCTGTAGATTTAAGTTCTTTATTAAGTATATTCTCCCAATAACTAACTGAAAAAGTATTATCTGCTATTTCGGTAATTCCATCTAACATTTTATTAATTGCTTGTACTTCTCTCATACTGCTTTCAGTAGGCATGGCTAAATTAATAATCATATTTTTTAAATCATAAACTTCTTTTAAAGATTTGCCCACCTCAAAATTAAGATAGTTATCTATTACATTCATCAGTTTAAAAAATTCTAAATAATCAGTAACATCTATTAAATCGCCTGCATATCCTTGCAAAATATTAAACACGTCTTGTAATGCACTTTTAGCTTCCATTTGAACAGCTAAATCTTCATTAGCACCAAACCTCATTAACTCCTCTAATATTTGAGTAAGAGGCATTTGATTAAGAACATCAGTAACTGTTTGACCTCCCTGAAGCGTTGGAGTTATTGTTTTCTTAAAAGCTTCAATGATTCTAGGATCTTTAGCTAACATACTTTTAAACTCATTATCAGTATCATCTAAAGTTTTAACTATATCAGAGAAATAATTTATATATAATCTATTAACAGTTTTTAAATAATTATCTTTATCTAATAAACTAAGCGAATACTTTTCTAAATTACTAGAAATAGTATTAAATATCTTATCTAAATCTACTCCCTTAGTAATAGGTATGTCTTCAAACTGAGATAGTACAGTAGAAGTACCATAAAATCTGTCTAATTTCATTAAAGCATTCTTATATTTATTAACAGCACTCTCTTCAGGTACTTGAACAGACCCCATAATATTAGTTATAAGTTCCCCTACATCTCCATAAGCATATTCAAGATATTCTATTACAGTTTTATCTAAGTCTTTTTTATCCTTAACCCAATCAATTGGACGGAATTTTCTTAAAATATCAAGATTCCCCCAATATTTACTACTAATTTCATCCAATTGTCTTATAGTATTTTTACTCCAAATATCATCAGTAAGATCTAAAACATTATAATTTTCTATGCCCACCGCTTCAGCAATTCCAGCATAATTAAATATAAGTTTCTTCAAAAAAGGATCTTTTAATTTATTTAAATACTCTTTATCTATAAGTTTATCATCTATTACACTAACAGTTCTATCAACTGGCAAACTCTCAATAATATCTTCAATAATAGATGTATATTCTGGTTTAAGCTCCCCTGCCTTAACTAATTCTCTTGCATAGCTTTCAATATAACTTGATTGTAATTGTTTATTTAAGCTAACAAAATCTAATGCTGATTCAGGTTTTACCGATGATTTTGAAGGCAAAAATGGCGGAAGATTAGTACTTATAGCCAAACTTCCTGCACCTAACAAAGCTAGTGCACTACCAGAAGCTGCCCCCTTAACTCCTATTGCAGCTAACAAGGGAGCTATAGTTCCTGAAGAAAGCGCTAGTGCTCCTGCTACTAATGCTCCCCCAGTTATTAATCCTACGGTTTTCCACACATCTGAAGTACTTCTAGTAGATTTATTTATACTAGCTGATACTTCTTTCAAACTATTAGATATAGCATTGTTAGATAATGCCTGCATTTCCATCTGAGCTGTTAGTTGTTGTATTGGAGATTTTTTATCGTCTCCAAATAAACCTGCTGCTAAACCACCAACACCTGCTAAAGCTCCTACAGCAATACCCATCATACTAACAATAAAAGTTTTAGAAAGAGCAGCTGCAGCTTTACCTGTAACAGGTACAAAAGGCGATGCTGGGACACCAGTATTATTAACACTTGTAGTAAATATATTTACAACAGGAGTATGTATGGTAACAGTGGCTGCTTTAATAGCAGTAGTCAATGCTTTACCTACAGATTTTGCAGTAATAAGTACTCTACTTGCCGTAGTTACAGCTCCCAAGAATAAAGCAATCCCCCATTTAATAACTTCACCTACAGGGCCTTTTAACTTATCTGCAAGATCAGGAGGTAGCAGTACTGTTACAAACTCTAATACTGCTCTATATTTTAAAGTATCACCTACGAAAGACATTGCTTTACCTGCAAATGTCTGAGACTCTATCATCTTAGTCTGCATAGCAGATAGTGACCTAAATAACCCATAAGTAGCTTCTTTAGCAATGTTAAACCCTGTAATGGTAAGTACTAAATTAAAATTAGTAAAGTATGCTTTTATTGCCTCTCCAAGCAGTTTAGCAAAAGCAGATCCTATACTACTAATAAGGTGTGGATTAAGTACTAAACTACTAAATTTATCCTGCACTAAAATACCAAAAGCCTCTAATATAGAGGAAAACAACTTCATCAAACCAAATTCTTCAGGTGACTTATTAAATATACCTGCAAACACTTGCATAATAAAAGAATATGTTTTTTGAATGGCAGTACCTAGTACCGTTCCAGTGGAACCCTCGTCTATATCAAAAGCTGTTACTATAAAATCTTTCATAGCCTGTCCTACGGAATGGAATATATTACCAAACCTGTAAGCAATGATAGTACCAATCTTAGTAGTAAATTTTCCTGTTTCTGAAGAAAATGCATCTAAAGCTTCTATATAACTAGATGGATCAAAAATTCCTTTAAGACTAGTAAATAAAGCCTTGAAAGCGTCTATTATAGATTTTAAAGAAGCAATTCCCCCATCACCAAATATAATGGAATTAAGATCAGAAAACATCATATTTAATACTTTTCCAAAAGCAGATATAGGAGTATCAGCAGTTTTTAACAGCTGTAAAAAAATCTTTATATAATCAGTAACAGTATTAAGAATGGTAGCCAAACCTTTAAAATTCATATTAAGATACTGTATTATTTTACCGCCTTTAGCAGCATCTCTTAAAAGCATTATTATTGAAGCAACAAAAAGTCCAGTAGGAGTTAAGGCTGCTCTAATAATACCAGCAAAAGAAGCTATTACAGCAAATAACATAAAAAATGTAGCAGAATATTTAACTATAGTACCTACCGAAGCTTCAAATTTTCCTATATAAACAATACCTTCTTGTAACCAACCTATCATAGCTTTTAGACCAAAACTAAGATTATCAATAAAAGTATTTAAAGTATCAATAGATGCTTCAGAAATAGAAATCTTAAGAGTCTCCCAAGTAGCCTTAAATTGATCTACTTTAAAAGCAAAACTCTCAGTCATAGTTTCAAAAGCCCTATTCATAGACCCTTCAATATCATTACCAAAATTATCCACTAACTCAGTATAAGCAGCAAAGTTAGTTATTAAAGATCTTAATACTCTTCTAGCCCTCATATCAAAACCTAGGTTAGAAAGTATTGTTTGGCTTACACTTGTAGAAAATCCTTTAATAGTAAATACAATATCATTAACTATAGCATATAACCCTCTAAAATTACCTATAGAGTCAAAAACTTCTACATTGATTTTCTTTAGATTATTAACTACTCTAACATCAGAGAATGACTCATATAATCTACCCATTCCAAATCCAGCCATTTCAGGACTAAGCCCTACCCTAGTAGCAAATGCAATAGTAGCATACATCTCTTGCATATTTGCTAAACTCTCAGAAAGAGAGGCTGCAGGTTGGTATACACGCCCCATAACATCTGCAAGCTCTTTGTACCTTAAAATACCATACTTAACTGTTTGGAATTGAAGGTCGTAAATATCGTTTAGATTAGACATATCTATACCAAAAGCATATGCAGCTTGTATACCTGCATCCATAGCAGTTGTAAGATCTGTAACTCCAGCAGTAGATGCCTTAGCTGCTAACACGGCAGTATCTACTATATCCTCAAACTTCATAGTAGCAGAAGCCATTTGATAGAAAGCACTTGCAACATCTTGAGGTATTTTACCAAACTCCATAGCTATAGTAGTGCCTAAGGTAGATAACATTTTAACAAAAGAAGCATCTCGTTTCTTACCTAAAATATCATCTAACATCTCACCGAGATAAATAGCCTCGTCTGTTACAACACTTAAATCTATAGACTCTAAATTAATTTTAAACTCATCAAAAGCATGACCCCACTCATTACGTATCAAAGCCCACGTTTGATATATTTCTCTATTATAATCTATAAATGTTTGTATTACAGGCATCAACGTTTTACTAAACAACCAAATATTCATAAATTGCATAAATAGCTGATACTGAATCCACTCAAATGCTTTAAATATACTACCCATAGCATTTGAGACTTTTTGCAATAACCCTGAAATTAATGTAAAAGGAGATTTAATAAGATTCATAACCATTTTTACCGCAGATTGAGCTAATACCCTTATCCTGCCAATCCAAGAGGCGGCAGTACCAAAAGTCTTAATTAATGATTGCGTTCCTGCAATAGTATGTTGTGTAAATCCTTTATCCATCATTTGAAAGAAAGATCTATTAAAAGATTGAGTATAGGAGTCTACCAGTTGCTTATTTGAAGTCGCTAATTTAGTAGCTTGAGCTGAACCTGTCTTAGTAGCTTCTGCTTTAGCAGCCCCCGAAACAGGAGCTCCTGATACAGCAGCTAACTTGTCAGTAGAAATATTATTCAACTCATTATTTAAATTGCGTATTTTAGCAGTGAGATCATCTATCTTCTTGCTAAAATTAGTTATCTTAGTTACACTAAATGCAGAAGTTAATAGAGTATTCGTTTTTTCAACCTGTTTATTAAACTGATTGAGTTTTTCTTCTATTTGAGAAGCAAATTGCTGGAACTGCTGAGTAGCATTCTCCCCATTTAGAATTAATTGTATTGTTACTCCAGAACCACCTGCAGGGTCATTAATATCAAACATTCGTAGACTCCTATACTAGGATATTATATGTCAATCATTTTCTTCAGCAAGTCTAGCACTTCTAGCATCTGCAAAGGTCATACCTCCGTCAACACTTCTAGAACTATCGCTACTTTTTTTAGCTATGCGCTCATTCTCTTCTTTCAACCATGATCTATATACACCTTGTACTATTTTTAATTCGCTGATACAATCAGGAGGCTGGTCATACCAACCTCCTGCATAAGGGAGGATTAGTATATCACCATGTTCAGCACTTAACATTGAGTAATAATCAAATACTTTTCCTCCATATTTTCTATAACCTGCTAAAATTTCATCTATTAAAGCTTTTTGTGGCGCAGGAGAGTTGTCATACCCCCCATCCTCTAACATACGAATATAACGATTAATCTCTCCTGAAAATATCAGCCTAGCTATTCCCCCAAATCTTGCTCTTCTTTATCCTTTTTCTCTTCCTGAATACCATAATAATCTTTAACTTTAACTATAAGATTATTAACAAACTGAGTCACAAACTGTTCTTTAAGATCTTTTTCCAGAGAAGCTTGACTCTTAGGAACATACTCATCAATATCTCCACCATCATTAAGGAAAGTTATTCCCTTAATAACCTGAGCAAGAAGCCAAATATCAACATCAAATGCTTCTGGTTTAACCTTGACAACACTATTACCTGAATAAACAAGAGCATTACTCATTTTTTGCTGATACATAGACTGTACTCCATAGGGAATACTTTCTTTAACTTCCACAAACTCATCTGATACTTCATTTTCTGATAAAAAATCATTTCCTTTAAAATATAGATTCTTTACGTTACCTTCTTTAATAAAAATTGACATATGTATTACCTCCTAAAATTTAAATTAATGTATAAGTAATTGGAATATACATTTGATTATCTGAACCAGACGCATCTTTAAAATAATCTACTTCAATAGGCTCTTCATAGAAATTCCCTGCTGTAGTTGCAGCAGGATTAGATACTGCTTGAAAATCTACTCTATACGCAATTTTACCTCTATCAGTAATATCGTGAACAGGTTGTGTAGCATAAACATTGTGCAACTTAAGCAAATAATGTTCTTTATCTGTATTTCCTACCCCTTCGACCTCATCCTTATACAGATATACTATTATATCTGTAGCTAACAAAGTACCTATATCTAATTCAGTAAGTAATTCATTAAAAGCATCTACATTTTCATTTACAGCTCCAGTATGTTTAGGCATAAGGAAAGTCAAAGATCCTGTAACTGAAAACTCTCCTGATAAAATTGCCAATCTACCACTAGCATCTAAAGCATTAGTATCAGTATCAAGCCCATTAGTTATAGTTAATTCTAATGCCGTAGTATATGGGAGAATATTAAAAGTAGACAGCCCAGCATCAGCATTATTAAGTACAATATCAGTACCTATTCTTATAGGACAAATAAATACTTGATAGGAAGAAAAAGGTTTAAAATAAGTAGTACCTAATCCAAGTTCCCAATGAGTATCGTCAGTCGGAGGCATATTAATACTATTATTAAAAGAAGAAATAGCAACCTTACAAATATATATATTACCATCACTACCCCTAATAACATCTCCAATAGCTACAGAATCACCATTTTCATAACTATCTGCAGCACGTCTTTTTCCAGACCAATCAACACTAGCTGTAAGTAATGAATTAGATACAAAAGACATTCTCATAGAATTTACACTACATTCATCAAACTTCATTATTGTTTCATTTGTAGCTCCATGCTTTACATAAACATCATAAGCAGGAATACTATCAGGCGAATGTATTATTACATAATCTCCTAAAGTATCTTCAACAGCGGCAATTTTACCCAAAGTAGCAAACATTAGGTATAGAAAATTACCAATAGTAACTTCTGTATCAAAGCTACCATCGCCTGCCTTATTACCTATACACCCAATACCTCTAGCCCTAGTACCTGCTATGGCATTACTATTTATAAACTCTCCTGTAGGATTAAATGATTCGGTAGTAAAAGGGAGTTCATATAAAGTCGTAATATCTGCGGAAGCATCAAATCCACCTACCTGATACTCCCCACCAGAGTCATATCTTAACCCTAGCTTAGAGCCTCCGCCCTTTAAAAATTCAGTCGACATATATTATACCCCCCTTATTAAGTAAACAATATTGGATCAAGTGATGTAGCTAATGGTTTTACAGAAATAGGCCCTGTAGATGCACCCTGAACACACTGAAAATCTACTCTAAAGGATACCTTTTCTCTTCCAGTAATATCGTGAGTAGGTTGTGTGGCATATACATTCTGCAATAAAATAGTATCTGAATTATCAGAACCCAAATGAATAGCCAGCACATTAGCAATCTTATCTCCAATATCTAAATTAACTAATTGAGTATAGAGAGCACCTGATTTTGGTACTAGAAAAGTTAATGATCCAGTCAATGAAAATTCACCCGGAATAACTGCTAACCTACCCCCTGCATTAAGGGAATTGGTGTCAGTATCAAGCCCATTACTAATAGTAACTTCTAGTCCTGTTATAGCATTTAAAATACTTGTGCTATCTAGCTCTATATCAGCAACCGCTAGTGGACATATAACAGTATTACCGTCTGCCAGAGTAGCTGTTGCTGTAGGCAGACTAGCTACTTTAGACCATGTAAAACCAGCCCAATCAAAACTAGCAGTAAGAACAGCATTAGAAGAAAAAGAGAACCGCATACTATTTACTCTTTGACTCTCATACTTATATATCATATTTGTATCATTACCATGCCTTATATAAATATCATAAACAGGCAAATCATCATCACTAGGAGTTATTACAGTATCAAAATTTCCTAGAGCAGCATAAAATAAAATACCTAGATTTTCTTCTGTAATTTCAACATCAAAACTACCATCTCCTGCTTTATTACCAATACACCCTATACCTCTTGACCTTCCTCCAGCAATAGCATTACTATTTATAAATTCCCCAACTGGGTTAAAAGCTTCTGTAGTAAATGGAAGTTCAATTGTAACATTTTTAGAATTACCTTCTGCATCTTCTATCAAATTAAGATATACTGTAGAACCTCCACCTTTAACAAATTCGTTAGCCATAATTTATTTCCTCCTTAATTACAAATTAATCATCGCTTAATTGTTCTAGCGTAACTGTTATTACAACATACGCCATATCATCAGTATCTTTATAATATCTAGCTGAAATATTTCTAACTAGAAAACATACACTATCTACTTTAAAATAGTCATCAAGCACTTCAAATACAGCATACACACTTTCTGCCGTACTCCATAAAGAAATATAATCTGATTCCGTTCTACAAGTTTTCTCTATAGCTATATTACAAGTAAATGTTTTATTAACTCTACGCAACCTAACTGGAGTAGAGTTATATAAATTAGGATATACATATATGATGGGAGTAGTACCTGCTCGTTTATAAGGAGTAGCCTTTAGTACTGTAACCTCTGATATGGCAGTACTTAGCTGCGTACTAATTCCCGTTATTAATGCTTCGTATGTCACAATATAACCGCCCTAATATTTACAGGAACAATTCTCAATGTTCTTGTTATTGCTCCCTCAAAATCTTCTTCCATTATTATATCTCTAGAAGCACAAAAAGTGTTTAGATTAGTAAAACCAGCACCCAACGATAAAGATTTTTGATGAAATATTGTTCTAATTGTATGTGCTGCATTCATTGCAGAAATATAATCTGTAGAAGAAATATATATATAAATCAAATATATTTCAAAATTACCATCGTAATAATAAACATCCCGTTCGACATTTGCAGATACCCATATATATGTCGCATCATTATTAATATCAGGTACACCAAAAGTAACGTTAGTAAAAGCTGCACTTAGCAGAGTGTACACTTTATTTAATATAGTCTCTTCTATAGTAGCTGCCATATATAACGCTCCTTATCTAGAAATACCTTTCCATTTTTTACTACCATTCTTCCATACTTTTATATTAGGAATAAGTTTATATCTTACAAACGAAGTCCCTAATATAGGAGCATAAGCATCATACATTGCGGGTCTAAGATATGGACGAGGACTCATTCTACTAGATCCAAATTCAACATACCCCGCATAAGGCTGAGTCGCTTGCAACGAAACATATATTTGCGTAGAACTTACTTCTACCATACCTCCAATACTTCGTTCCAAATCACCTGTTTTTTTAGGTACATATCGCTTAGCATTAGGAATAAAAATTTCTTTAGTAGCTCTATCAAGTTTAGTCCCTAATGTAAATATAGAATCTTCTGCTACTTGAAGTCCATATAATGATTTAACTGTAGATCTACTATATATGGGGTTTGCTGCATTAAAAGTAGTTCTTACATCTACATCAAACTTTATCATTCTTGCCTCACTAACAAAGCCAAATACCCAAACGGTTCTAACTTGGGTTTTATAATATCATAAGTTACTCCATCTATAATAACTTTATCTCCATCTTGTAATATAACCTCTGCCCCTTCATCAGTTATATTATTTATAGATGCGTCAAAAAAGTTTTTATATTCACTACCCATCTCAGTTACATCTTTTGGAGGAAACCTCCTAGCTTTATAAGATAAACTAACATTACTATATATTTTAGATAACGAAGTATGTATAATCTGTCCTAAAGAGTTTGTAGTATCAACATACCTATAAATATCACCTTTATGTCCATATTCTGTATTTATATTAGAAATTAATTTATAAGCTGCCGATAATTTACTCATGTTTACCACTCGCTACCCAAAGGATAGTTTATCGCATCTACTGTAGATGAAAACTCCGGAATATCATCTCTTTCATATGCTATATCAGGAGCTATTACAGATACAATCTCTTGATACCTTTGGAAGTATGTTTTAATACCTCCACTAGGTTTAGTAGTATTACCATATTTAACTTTAATTATCCCATTATCTATCTCAGTAACTTCCTTTGAATCATAATATGCAGTCATTTGTCTTAAAGACATAAAATGACAAATAAGATAAGCAAAAGCCTCTGCGTGTTTATCAGGTATAGTACAAGTAGTTGTAGAAAAAGTATGTATAGTATAATACCTAACAGTAACTTCATTATATACTAAAGGAGTAAAAAATCTTATTGTACTTATACTATTAATAAATTCAAAATTAGTCAATTCATATTCATAATCATTTATAGTAACAAAACATCTAATATTACCTGAATAAACTTCATCAGGCAACTTTATTTCAGATTCTCCCTCTAAATCAGTAAATACTATTTCTTTATATAAAGGAAAATATTTAGAATACATCTTTAGAGCATAAGAAATTACTCCATCAGGAGGAGTATCATACCCCTCCTGTGAAGTAACAATACCTAATATCTCAGCTCTAGTAGCCATTATTTTCTAATCCTACCTTTAGCAGGTATCCTATATTTAACACCATCTTTAAAAACAGTAACAGCAGCGTTTGATCTATTATAAATAAACTCATCAGGATCTTCTATTTTAACAGGCTTGGCAGGTACTTTAGCAGTACCTTTATTAAATGCTATACCCTTATTTACAGTAATATCAGATATTGAAGCTACAAGCTCTTTAGGCTCTTCTTTTACTTTAGTGACTTTATTAGATGTTGCCTTTTTTGATTCAGCCATATATATTACCTCCTAACTTAAAGCGAACTTAGTGAAATCTTCTTCCAACCAGTACTATCTTCTGTGTCATCAACCGCTATATAAAGATAGCTTGAATCATGAAGAGTAAGACCTTTAGTAGCAGGAGTACCATCGGCACCACCAACATCTGTACCTATAGTAACGGTTTCACCATCAACTACGGGGTCTATAAGAGTAAACTCTCCAGCAGCAGTAGCTGTCTTTTCAGGAGTTTGTTCCTTTGTAAAACCTATCCAATTACCTTCATCATCTATAACTAAAAGCGGAGCTTCATTAGGCCCTACTTCAATACCTTGCAAAGATCTTAATAGCGTTACAACACTAGTAGCCATCTATTATATTCTCCTTTTCAATTAAATTGATATGAAAACTAGGGGAGAGATTACTCTCCCCTAAACTTTTATATCTTACCTGAATAAGTAACAATAACTTTACTATCTGTAGGTGTATAATCAGATGATGCCGCTACAGCTCCAGTTTCAAGATCTATAGAAATCTTATTATTGCCCGTAAGCGTAGGAGCCTCTTCTGTTCTGCTATCCCAAGTTACAACAGTAACAGGAGTAGAATTATCTCCATCTTTAGCACTAAGAGCTTCAGTAGGATGTACAGGGAAATGTGCAAGAACCCCAGCCCTATCCGTAAGCACTACTGTTTCGTTAGTATAGTTATCATAAAGAATAACTCTAGCCATAGCCTCGCCAAGATAAACTTGCATAGCTGTTCTAGTTCTAACAACCCATTCAGACCTATCATACTCAGCATTGTAACCTCCGGGTCTATACTGCATTGGTATATAAACACCATAGACACCAAAGACTTTCTTTTCACCAACAACCATCATACCGCTTGTCATGTTAAGTGAACTAAATACCTGTAAACCCTTAACTCTTCCGATCTCTCCCTGAAGAGCGTTATCTCCAACCTTGCTATATCCACCAACTCTGATAAGATAACTTTCCATATCAGGAGATACTAGAGCAAAGTCAGCATTAAATTTCTGTTCTGCAACATTAACAACTGCATCTACAATAGCATCATAAAGAGTTTCACCATATTCCATAGATGGATGGAATGTATACCAATCACTCGGAATGTTTATATCCCACCACGTATCACCAGCAGCAGCGGCAGCAATCATAGCATTAATAAGAGCCTCATCAATCTGATTAGCAATATCTTTAATATCATACTCAATAACTCTATCAAGGACATTAAGACCAGAAACATTAGCATCTTCAAGAACTTCCGAAGTGAGAATAGATCTATACGCCCTCTTAATTGCAGTCATAGCAAGATTCTCTGTACTGATTTTTGTGGTTTTAATCTGATTGTTTTCAAGTACAATTGCACTTGTAGATTCTTTAGTAAAAGATACCTTAGGAATAGACCATGCAGGCCCCGGCATCCTCATAACCTCATAGAGATTCAATGATACAATTTTTGCATAAACTACAGGAATAACCCTTCTAGCAATAACTTCAGGTTTTATAGAACTCGTATCCGTAGTTAGATTATATACTGTATCCTCTCCCATAAAATAATTATCTTTCAAAAGCTCAGATTCATTTTCTACTCCGAACTCCTGAAGTGTCTTACCTATCAACTTTACAACTTGTTTATCAAGCTTAATAGCCATATTAATTCCCCTCCAAATTTAATTAAATGTAAATTATTGATGATGATCTCCATAAAAGTTTATTTTTATTATAACTGACTGGAAAATTATCATCAAATTTTGTTCTTAGTGTACTACTTCTGTTATTTAGACTCCATCAATTTCAAATCTTCTTCAGCTAATTCCACACCATAATCATTAAGAAGAGCTACCATCTCAGCAGTATAATCAGCACCTGCTTTTGGCAGAACCTTTTCTACTGATTCGGTTTCCTTCTTTAATAGCTTTTCTTTTGCTTCAGAATTACTGAACATACTAGATTCTAGCTCTTCAAGCAATTCTTTATAAGAAGCTACAACATTATCAACTGCTTCTTTATAATTATCAACTGCAGACACAATATCGTCAGAAGTTGTAATAGTTATTGCATCTATTTCAGCCATAATCTTCTGGTACATCTTTTTCTCTTTTATAATATCAAAACTAGCTACCGCCGATTCTTTATAAACCTCTGCTAGTTTTCCTATAAATACATTTACATTTTCCTGAAGTTTTAGATATTTAGCCTTCCAATCTGTAGTATCCTCAACTTTTTCCTCTGTTTTATCTTCTACTTTAGGATCTTCAATTACTTCTTCAACCTTATCCTCTTTTTTATCTTCTACTTTAGATTCTTCTTTTGTAGATTCATCTTTTTTATCTTCTACTTTAGAATCTTCAATTATTTTCTCAACTTCTTCCTCTTTTTTGTCTTCTACTTTAGACTCTTCTGGTTTAGTATCTATTTTAACTTCTTCAGTAGATACATCAGTATTTTTAGTATCTATCTCAACTTCTTTAATGTCTTCATCTTTAACTTCATTTGTAACTATTTTTTCGACTTCAGACATATCTATTTCCTCCTCTCCATTAAAAGCTCTCTCAAACTCTACAAGCTCTTCACTAGAAATAGATCTTATTTTAGCCACAGGAACCCCAGTTCTAGTAGCTACAAAATCAATTCCAAAAAGCTCTCCTTTGAGAACATTAAAATATGTTTTACCCTTAATTGTTGCCTCTTTAATATCTACAGGATAATACCTTATAGATACTCCTTCTATAAATTTATCCTTCAACAAACTAACTATATCTCTACCAGCACTCGTAGAAGCCACCTTAGCCTTAAACCAAGCCAACCCTGTAGCTTCTTCATACCATGCTTCAAAAACTTTACCAACAGTAGCTAAAGTTTCATCCATTGGATAATGATTAGTCCACATAGTAATTATTTGTTTTCCTGAATTAATTTGATCTATAAAATTCCTTACTATATTTTCAGAATAAAATCTACCATTCCTAGAAAGAGTATTTGCTTTTAAGAAAACCCCCTTAATTACAGGACTAGAAGTAGAATCTACTTCTGAATCTTCAAAAACTATCTCTGCAGGATACTCCTCTAGTATAAAAGTATCTTTACTCTTCTTATCAGCTGTTACCATAATAGCCCCCTAAAAATTATTAAGCTACACCGTCCTTATTAGGCTTTACAGATCCTATTATCTGAAATTTAGCTATTTCAAGTAAGCCCAACGCTTCCTGAAGACGTACTTCTTTCTGACTACCTTCTAGAAACTTAACTACCACATCTTTATCTTCAGTTAACAAAACTGCCACTCCATACTGTACTTTAATATCCTGCTCTGCGGTCTGCTCGTTAGCTGTTACCTCTTCTGTAAGATTCGCTTTCTTCTCTTTCATAAAAAATCCTCCTATATTATGTATTATGATTTTGGGGCAGTGTCTATGCCAGAAGCTTGCTGCAACTCATACCCCTCTACAATTTCTTCCCACTCAATACCTAACAAACTAGCCAATACAGGCATTGGGAAATTATTATACTTATTATTTAGTCTAGCTACTATCTGTGAAGCCTCTAAGGTGTCTATTAACCCTGTATTATCATTTGTAACTTCTACATAAAATGAATTAGGTTCATATCCATTTAGAATTAGTTCCATAGTAACTAACTGCTCTGTATTTAACTTTCTTTCATTCTTCAAAAGACTAAAAAGTCCTTTCAAAAACTTTATCTGTACATCCATAGTTGCCCTATTAACAGACTCTCCACTATCAATTAATCCAGTAGGAACAATAAGCCCTATTTTAAATAATTCATTAAAATAATCAACGTCTCCAACATAATTAAAATTAGTACCATCAGAAGGAATATTTTTTATATCCCAAAGCCCATTTGAAAAGAAATCCAATGAAGCCCCTGAATTTGATTTTATTGCAGTTATTACTTTTTGCTTATAGGCAGACACCTCTGTATCTGAAGGTATTGATTGCTGCTCTTTTATATTTTCAGGCAAATTAGAAAAATTAGGGTAATGTAACCTAGTTTGAACAGATCTTGTCTTTCTAGCTAACATCATATAACTTTCTATTTTTCTTGTTATAGAATTTACATTCATTGTAGAAGAAAATAACCCCAACCCAATATAATTATCAGGAAGAAATGTAAAATGTAATACTTGATAAGGATACAATCTAAATGCCTGTGCTTTCTCTTCATTACAATACAACCACTGAGTAATAATACCCTTATCTGTAATATTTGGAAGCATCTTATCTAAAGGAAGTGATTCAACAGAAAGTATAGAATTTGTATCATAAACTATCTCATAAAAAGAATCTCCAAACTTAACAGAATTAAAACAACCATCAAACATTATTCTCTCTAAATTAATTCTAGTTATTAGTTCCTCTACAATATATTTAAACTCTAATTCAGAAGTAACAGTATCTTCTAATTTTAATAACATTTTCTTTATTTCTTTATTACTAACAGATTTAACTAAATCTTCAAGTACAGGTTTTGTTAGTTTCTCTTTTTCTAATAGTGCTTCTATTGTATCTGTCAATTGCTCTTGTTTATAGATATATTTAATAGATGTCAATATATCTTCAGTGGGAGTTTTATCCTTACTAATAATTCTTATTTTATACTTATCAGCCATCGCTGCAGATGCCAATAAAATTGCAGCTTTCATTAATCGTGAATCATAAGCTAACAAAATACCTGCGTTTGATAATATTGTGTGTCGTCTGCTAAACCACTCCTCTTCTATAGCAGATATATCAGAATTAGTCATCTTAGTAACTTTATTTCTATTTACTGCGTCTGTATTCCATAATAGCTTGTATGTATTTACTGGTTTTCTACCCATCATTAAGCCCCTCAAATATTAAAATACTCTTCACTAAAATCTAATTCATCAAAGGCGTCTTCTTCCCAGAATACTTCTCCATCTTTTATTACTAAACCATCACTTCTACCTTTTTTCTTAACAACAATATCCTTATCTGAAATAGGAGTAACTAGCTCTGTTGTACTTGACATTGATATTGGAGAAAACTTTGTTATATAATATACTGCAAAAGCCAGAGACATTACTGTATCATCATGTTTTGCTACAGATACTACATTACCCTCTTTGTTCATAAAAGCAGACAATTCTTCGACTAATACACTTAAATATTCCATAGTAGCTGAATCATCTTCTTTTGCAGGTAAAATAATTCTCTTTTTCTGAAATTCAAAATTCAAATTAGATAAAATTACTTTTTTAGTATATCTATTAGTATTTATAGTTTTTATGAAATGTCCTTTACGCTGTAAAACCCTAACAATAGCAATTTGCTGACCTGTATCCTCTGCAATAATTACATCTGCTTTATATTTCCTAGTTAACTCTGTAAGGACATCGCTTATAGCAATATCATCTACACCCCTTGCTCGCCACACATCAACTATTTTCGCAGAAGAACCTACTAAAGATACAACAGTTATAACTGTATAATCTGCTCGCTGAGCTTCACTAAATGCAAAATCGACACCTATTACAGTAAATCGTGCTGCAGGGTCGGGAGTTCCTAAAGATAGCCTTGTTCTCATTGCTTCACTGATATATTTGTATTTAAAATAAGACATCTCGGAACTTATTGGTCGAAGCATCATTTCTCGTTCAAAAACATACTCTCCAACCTCTGCCTTTAATGCCATTAAATTTTCCATAGTCCAGTATTCTTTCCAAAAAATCTCCCCATCTTCATTTAAAGCAGGATACTTTCTATACACATAACGATCATTAGCTTCAAGCTCTGAATATAAGTCATCAAACGAAATAGGAGTACCAATTATAATCAAACGACCTTTATTTGGAGGAGGCATAGGAGAGACTATATTGTAAAAATTAAACTTTATCTGCAAAGGAGTTGAATTACTACTTTTTTCACTATAAATATCATCTAAAATTATTAAATCAGGGTGTCTACCCCTTTTTACAGAACCTATACCCATTGCAGAAACTTCTATACCACCATTAACATTCTCTATTGGAGCAGTCTTAAATCTTGTTTGCCCCCAAACTCCACCACGTTTACTCTGTAAAAACTGTAACCACGGATTATTCTCTATTTCAGCTTTTATATTTCCAACACGCCTCTCTGCTTCTGGTTGTGAATGAGATATTATAAGAATTTCGTTCAAATCGCCTCTAAACATTCGCCATAACGGATAACAAAAAGAAAAAAATACTGATTTTGAACTGGTTCTATGAGCTAAAAAACAAGACCTATAACCTTCGTTTAAATCATTTATCCATGTATAATAATGTTCTGGAACAGAATAACCTATTATGTGCTCTATAAAATAAGGTAAAGATTCAGTAGCCCTGATAACTTTTCTAGCTACTTCTGTGGGATCACTAGGAATACTGTCATAAGTTCTTACAGCTTCAATTACTAATTCTTGAGTAGCCACTTAACCATTCCTTTAAAACATTATAAGCATTCTCATCATAAAAATGTATTGCTCCAAAAACTTGTCCTTCTATCTTAATTAATACAACGTTGTAAAATTTAGAACTATAATGTTTAAATTTATATTCAAAAAGTAAACTTGACTCTGTACAATCTATTACGTTTTTATTTATAGCTGTAACTCGTTCATCCCCGAACAAAATAGTACCATCATCAAATAAAGACATTGAAGAAAAAGGAGTATCTACTTGTAAAACAAAATCATCAGTTAATAAACTCAAACTATTTATAGTCTGCTTAGCCGAATCTTTATAAAGTTTTATAATAACATACCCTGCAATATCATAAGCTGATTTATAAAAATCCATACGCATATTTATGCACCCTCTTTTGAACTTCTTACAATATTTTTTATTTGAGAAATAACCTCTGGAGTTAATACGTTCTTTTTACTATCATCTATTATATCTGCCTTCTGTCTCTCAATATCTACTCTTTGTGTATCATTAGCAACCCATGCAACATCCCTTAATAGCTGTCTAATTACATTAGCAAGATTAGTAACTGAATTAACACCATTAATAAAATCTTTAGCTTCCCAAACGTCTTTATTCTCTCTTAAACTTTCATGTATAAAATCTAAATCCTGATCTAATATATCTACTAAAGTCATTAGTTTTCTCTTTACATAATAATCTAACATCGAATCGTTATTCTTTACTTTAGCCATTAATTTATCTGTCTCTAACTCATTCTTGTATAAGTCTATTAATCTAATAAAATCTTCATCTGATTTATATGCTTTTAAAGTATTTTCTGATATGTTTAATCTATCAACTATTATGTTATTTGGAACATTCATAGCTAATAATAAAGCAAGTTTCTGTTCTTTAGCAAAATCTATATTAGCCAGCATAATAATAACCTCGAATACATAATATATATTTATCCATTTCACTTATATACGCCTAAAAAAACAAGATTTCTGTTTACAGAATTATTACAAATGTAAATTTTTAGTAACAATTTAAACGGGAAAAACCTCCCGAAAACGGAGTTTTCGTAATAAATCATTATAAAAAAGATATTCTCGGACTTTTTAATTAAAACCTGCATAAATAACTATCTGCCGATGTTGATATAAATATGCTAAATATTATTTTTAGCCAAAAACAGAAGAGTATTTAACAAAAAAATCAGGTTTATAGTATTAGGTATTCTGCAAGCAGAGGGGTTTTTATACTGCTCTCCCCATATTTGAATTTTTATAAGGTATCACAAAAAAATGTAGTTTATATTCTCCTGTAAGCAGCCTATTTAGTTATTACAGATGATTGTTATATGAAAAAAGTATTAGTTAGAAGTACTTCCTCTGATCTTTAAAATCAGAGTAATAGGTTGTAAAAAACCCGTTATGGGGAGACATATCTAAAAAGGGGTTTAATAGCAGGATACCTACGCATATATATTTTTCAGAAGGGCTGTTTATAGGTCTCTGTAACATACTTTATAAGATAATCACAGACGTTTCTCCCCATAATCAACTCTAATTATTGCGATTTGTGATACTTACAAAATCTTCGTTCTCGGACTTTTTTACTAAAAATATCAATATAAGCCAATCTCAGTTTATGATAAAGCTGTTATGTGCTAATAAAGCCAAAAAATTGACTTTTTTTGAAAAATCCACCCTATTTTTAAAAAAATTATAAATTATGATAAAAAAATTACCCCCTATTTTTTAACATCACTGTAACACACCCCATATTATTACATGCTATACTGATAATGAAAAGAACAAGGAGGTAATAATTATGGCATATGCTACGCTGGATAAGGCAATAACACAAGTAAAGCAAGATCTACCAGAAACCTTCAAGCTGAACTATATAATAGCTGAAGAGAACACTGGAAAACTTTTTAATGGGGGGCATCTGAAATCACTCCAGCCTAGAATTGACAAACTATATAAAAAAGTTAAAAAGCAGATTCCAAATAAGCCTATTTTTAATAGATACCTAAATACCATTTTTGGAACTTCTTTTAAAGATATGAAGTCTAACTTATTTTATTCTTTTAGAGATGTACTAGATACTAAACTTGAACAACCTTTAGATAATTTTATATCTCTATGCACTCCAGTAGAGTATGTTCAAATAGGTACTAAAATTATCCCTATATATAATAAGGAAAATACCCTATATATAAAACTATCAGATTGTGATGTATTTAATACTACTCCGCTTGAATTTTTAAACAAAAGTGGAGTTGTTGCATGGAAAACCGCTAAATTTAAGAGCAATACTATTCTATTAGAAGCCGTTGAAAATGGCGGAAAATTCTGGAAATACTTAGCTAAATTAAATGGAGTAAGGCACCACTTAGCACTTTATCAGCTAAGAGGACTATCTATTGACAGAGTTAATAAAATTGCTTATTTTCCTAGACTAAGATCAACCAGTGCTATTAAAGATGTTTATTTTGGAAAACAAAAGTATTGGTATGAACCTCTTGCACATGAGGAAGAAGATGTATATATAAACCTTAACAGATTCAGACAGTTTTTGTATAATTATAAAAAATCTCCCGAAGAAATTAAGTATATAAATAACACCTATGATGCCATATGTTCAGATTTATTTTCTGGAACAAATTTTGCTTGTCTGGAGTCTTATTACACAGTACCTTATAACTATGTACAGGGATTCTTTTCATATAGATCTATAATATTAGATACTATAACAAGCAAAGTACGTCTTGTAGATACTAAAATTAATAAATACTTACTTAGACGAGCAGCAAGTATGTATGTAAGTAATATAATTTTTCCAGAAACGGAAACAATATCTTACAATGAATGGGCAAAAGATACTTATATAGAAGGTATGTCAATTTTAAAAAATATAAATAAAAATATAAAGGAGGCAGTAGTAAATGTCAGAAAAAACACTAGAAACTGGTCTGTATGTGATACCTCTGAATGCTGAGGATATTTCTTCAGATACCATTAGAACATACTCTTATACTGATAGAAAAACACAAAAAATAGTTGAGGTTCCATACTATCCAATTTTTGAAGTTCTACGCTTTTTTAGAAAAACTTTTGGAATAGGAGTTGATATTGTTGACAGAGAAAACAGAAGTGGTATAGTTAGGATACAAATTCCTGCAGTAGGAAGTAGACCAGCAACAGAAATTATGAGCTATATTAGAGCTTTTAGAATGCAATACCGTACTATTGAAAATGGTAAAATTGAAGAACACGTAATTGATTTTGAAGGTGCTGCAGAAATAAAAAATGGAAATGTAGCTGATGCAGCACACGCAGCAGCATCTAATGCTTTTAAAGAGTTAATTAAGTTCTTTGGATTCGGATTAGATATTTTTGACAAATATGATTCTACAAATATATCATCAGATGATGATATTATTTCAGGATTCCAAACCCCTACAGCTATTAAAGGATTTTAAAAGGAGGAAACTATGGATAAACTAAGAAAAGGTATATTTAATAACGATACTACTTGGGATGAAATTAATGAATATATCAAGGAGCGAATTGAAAACCCGCTCGTGATAACACTAGAAGATGGGACAACAGCTGAAGTAATTAATCTTAATCCACACTCCGTTGATTTTAAACATTTGTGTGAGTATTTAGAAAAAAATAAGAATTATGTTAACACTCATATTTTTATCATACCACATAGTTTGTCAGCAATGTGCTGTGTAACTTTTAATAAAGTACTAGATAGTATAAACAAACCATATATTCTTTTGAATTACAGAAAGAATAAATATCTATCTGTATTTCCAGCACCAGAGTTTGAGAAGATCTTCTCTGACCAGTAATATCTAATTTTACCCAGTTAGGATGCCCTGTATTGAATTTTTATTTGAATATGGTATATTTATGTGTTAGATAAGACTTTTTTCAATACAGGGCATTTTAGGCATTATTTTAGGAGGATTAAATGCACGAAGGAGTAGCTAAATTAACTAGTGATCGTTATCTATGGAATTGGAATATAGAAGGTAAAGAATACAAAGAAACTTTAGAGATGATGTTTCTTAGAGTAGCAAAAAAAATAGCCTCAGCTTGGTTGCAAGTAAAAAAAGCTGATTATAAAGGTGTTGCTGAACGAGCTAACACTTATTTTAATTTAATGAATAAAGGACTTTTTATGTCTAGCAGTCCTCAATTATTCAATGCTATGCGAGGTTATGGGGAAGATAAAGCTGCTTATGATTTAATTTATAAACCTATAAATGAAATGTTACCTGAAGAATGGGATATTTTAAATAATTTTAAAAATTCTAAAGCTGCCTATGGATCATGTTACGCTGTTGGACAAATAGGTGATAGTATTGAGGAGATTTATGATTCTCTAAAAGAACAGGCAATGATATTTAAAGCTGCAGGAGGATATGGGGCTAGTTTTTCTGCATTACGTTCTAAAGGTGAATATATAAATACTACTAAAGGACAAAGCTGTGGTGCTGTTGAATTTATGGAGTTATTTAACCTTAATACTAAAAAAATAGCTCTTAGTGGACAATTAAAACGTGGAGCAAATATGTTTTCACTATCAGTATCTCATCCAGATATAGAAGAATTTATAGATAAAAAAATGGAACTTATAAACGATGAAGATACTAAAATGATACGTTCAAAATATCTAGAACATGCAAATCTGTCTGTAGAGGTATCAAATGATTTTATACACGCTGTAAAAGAAGATCTTGATTGGGAACTAATTGATCCTCATAGTAAAAAAGTTAAGAAAATACTAAAAGCAAGAGATTTATATAGACATATTATTAAAAATGCAATGAAAAGTGGAGAACCCGGAATACTAATGAAAGATAATATTAACAGGTTTAACCCTATAAAAGATATAGAGCCTATTACATCAGTAAATCCGTGTGTTACAGGAGATACCTTAGTTCCAACAACTAAAGGATTAATTAGGGCAGATGAACTCAAAGAAGGTATGCTAACTTGGAATCCAGTTAAACACAAAATGGAAAAAATAACAAAAGTATTTAATAATGGAATAAAGGATATATATGAAATAACTTTAACCAATGGAATGAAATTAAAAGCTACTCCAGAACATAAACTAAAAACAAAATCTGGAAAATTAGTAGAGATACAAAATTTATCAATACAGGATACTTTAGAAATAAGTCTTGAAGATACATTAAAATTTGTAAAACAAACTAAATTACCAGTATTTGAACAAGACGAAAAAAGCCTATCTAATAATAGCTTATCAACTTTTAAATACATAAATGACTTAGATATGGCATGGCTTATAGGAACAATGGTTGGAGATGGTACAATATATGCAAACTGTAATAAGAGTCAGTATACAACAACTTTTACAATAGGCAACACTAAAAAAAGTATTCATACTAATATAGAAAGAATACTAAAAGATATGAAAGTAACTTATAAAATTATAGAAACCCCTACATCAACAATTCAATTTGTTGTAAATGGAAAAAACTTTACTAGATATATTGCTTTTCTTATGGAAATTAAAAAAGACTCAAATAATGAAATACATACAAAAAATAATAAAAAAATCCCATCTTGGTTATATAAATCTAGCAAAGATATAGTACTTTCTTTTATTGCGGGACTTTTAGATTCAGATGGAACAGTTAATATAACTAAAAAAGGTTCAAATATTGCAATAGTTTCTATATATGAACAACTGTTATATGATTTACAGCAGCTATTAATATCAACAGGAATACGCTCTTCTATTTCTGTAATGCGTGAAAAAAGAAATATGAAAGATCCTAGAAATGGACAAACATACAAATCAAATAAAGCATGGAGATTAACAATATCAACTGTTAATAAAAAAGCTTTATCTGAGCTAGAAAAATTTATGTGTTGTATGCATAAAAAATATAACATGCTAATATGTATAAATATGAATGGGCCTAATTCTAATTATTATGCCTCAGAAAGTAAATTTGTAAAAATAAAGTCTATTAAAAAACTAGGTAAAGAGGTTGTTTATGATGTAGCTGTTCCTGATGACTATATGTGGGTAACTAATGGTTTTATAAGCTTAGATTGTTCAGAATACCTCGGCTATGATAACACTGTCTGTAATTTAGGATCAATAAATCTATATAGTTTAGTAGATTTTACAACAAAGTCTATTATGGAATCTTTATTTGAAGAAGTTGTAATGACTGCCGTAGAATATTTAAACTTAGCATTACTAGCAAATGAGTATCCTACAGAAGAACTTACTAGACGATCTTTAGAGTTTAGACCTATAGGGTTAGGCTTTATGGGGTTAGGTTCTACTTTTGTAGCATTAGGTTATAAGTATGGTGATGAAGACAGCTTAAAGTTTACAAGAGATTTTATGGATTTATTTATGTATAATGTGGTTAAAGGCTCTAATAAATTTTTTAAAGATTCTAAAGTATTGTTTAAATATTATGAACACTCAGATTATGCTAAAGGAGATTTTGCTTTTATCAATATTAAATTTAAAAAAGAAATAAGCAAAATGCTTAAAGAAGGTATAACTAACTCTAGACTTGCTGCTATAGCTCCTAATGGAAGTATTCCATTTATAGTAGCAGGAGCTATGGGAACTAAAGCTTCTAGTATTTCTGGAGGAGTAGAACCTCTATTTGATTTAGCTTTTACCAGAAGAGTTAACCCTGATACTGATGAAGAATATAAAATTAATGAAATTGATATTGGAGTATATGATACATTAAAATCAATGGGATATTCTGATGAAGATATTGCTAAATTATTAGATAGTCCTGAAGATATGAAAAAGGTATTTAAAGCTCCACAATGGACTACTGCTAAAGACCTTACCGTGGAGGAACATTTAAATATATTGAAAATTGTAACAGATTCTATTGATATGCAAGCAAGTAAAACAGTTAATTTGCCTAATACTTATACTGAAGATATGTTATATGATTTTTATATTAAAGCTCATGATATGGGGTTAAAAGGACTTACAGTATATGTGGATGGATCTAGATCAGGAATATTAGAGAGTAAAAAGAAAACTCCTTCTTCAGAGTTTATTGTAGATCTTAATTTTACAAAACAAGGAAAAATTCTTCCTAAAGAACGTCCTGTAATAATTCAGTCATTGAAGAAAACATTAAAATTTAATGAAGAAGGTAAGAATATTACCTCTATAGTTAATATAGAAGTTGGGTTTGATAATGAAAACAATCCCTTTGAAGTATTTATCAGAAGTACTACTAGCACTAAAGAATATACAGAGTTATTTAACGCTATAGGTAGGCTTGTATCATTGGCATTGAGATCAAACGCTGATGTAGAGGCTATTATTAAACAGATTAGAAAGATTAAGGGGTGGGATAATAAATATTCAGATGTAGCTAGGCTAATAGCTTCCACTATTTCTGAATTAGCAGAGATAGGTAAATTAAAAAGTAAAAAGAAGAGAGACGATACTATAAAAGAAATAAACAAACATAATCTTGTAACTACTCCTAAAGGATATTTAGTTGACCCTGCTACTGGAGACGCATATTGTCCTGCCTGTTATGCTAAGAAAGGGGAAAGGCTAAACTTTAGCGGAGGTTGTATTACTTGTACTAATTGTGGGTGGAGTGGTTGTGAATAATAGCTTATGGATAATTTTTGGAGGATTTAATATGCTTATAATAGTAATGATTTTATTAACTGTAGGAACCTTTTTTATAATGCCTGAAGTAATTGCAGCAGTGTTTGGAGCATTTAGTATTAGTTATGTACTGGGGTATCTATTTGTACCAACATTTACATCTGAATGGGCATTTTGGATAACTATGGGGGTACTAACTGTACTAGCAACAGTTAAAGGATTTTATAATATTAAATATAATCATATAGTAAGAATGGTTACAACAAATATCGAGTCTAAAGTTGAAGTTAAAGATGACAATTCATGAGGTGATTAGATGAAATCATTAAAATATAGTAGTGAAGAAGATAAAAAAATATTAAATCTTAAATCACAAGGCTATACTTGGGAAGATATTGGTATAATACTTGGAAAAACTAGAGAAGCTGTAAGAAAAAGATATTATAGAATAATGAATACTGTAAATGCTAAAGATGCTAAAGATAAATTTGAATCAATGGAAGAGTATATCTTGGATATTTTAAAAAAACATAAACAAGTGGCTATGGAAGAATTACAAGATATTACTAAAACACCAATGAAAAAATTGTTAGAGTATTTGTATATTTTAATATCTGACGGATATGATATTACACTTCATTCAGGTTGGATATTTTATGAATCTAATAATCATATAAATAATTATTCTTTTATGAGAGGAGAAGAGGGTAAATTAAAAGTAGCTCTTACAGGAGACTGGCATTTAGGATCAAAAAAACAGCAAATAACAAGATTAAATGAATTTATTAATAAAGCTTATGATTTAGGAGTAAGAACAATTATTAATTCTGGAGATATAAATGATGGCGTAAGAGTATTTAGAGACCAAAGCGAAGAAATATTTTTACATACTGCAGAAGAACAACAGGATTATGCAGTAGAAGTAATTCCTAAATACGAAGGATTGCAATATTTTGTAATATCAGGAAATCATGATCATGGGTACGGTACTGGAATAAATATAGTTAGTAATATTGCTAAACTCAGAAATGATATTACATATTTAGGAAAGTATGGAGCCTATCTCACCCTCAATGGAGTTACTATTTATTTGCATCATGGATTAGGAGGTAGAGCATACGCCCTTAGTTATAAACTCCAAAAATTTGTAGAACAATTACCAATACAGTTAACCCCAGATATAGTTGCACAAGCACATTATCATTATCTATTTCACGCACCAATAAGAGGTGTAGAAAGTTTTGAAGTAGGTAGTTTTCAGGGATTAACAGCTTTTGCAGTTAGAATGGGTAAGACTTATTCTGATATAGCAGGGTGGGTTGTTGAAATAGAGAAAACCCCCGAATGTATCATAACAGAATCTAAAGATATTAGATTTTTAGAGATTAATCACGATTATCCCTATATGAAATACAAAGGTAGGGTATTTGATTTTTAGGAGAGATTTTTATGTCGAAAGACGAATGTTATATCTATTTTAAATTAATTCCAATCGTTCTTTCGGTTTGGTTGAGAAGTAAAAAAGTATATCTAAAACCACAAGATTTTGAGGATGTTTGCTCAGAATTATATCTAATGTACAAAAACGAAAATGCGTTCAGAACTATTAATGATAATATGGCACTAGCATTTTCTATGTTTTATATTAGAGTTCCAAAAGCAATAAAGCGACTGCATAATGACAATATATTAGTGGAAGACATAGACCAAATCCATCAAAAGAACGAAATACTAGAGTCAATGGAAAATAATAAACTTATACTTTCTAATATAGCTGATGATGAGTTAGAATTATTAAAAGAAGCATACTTTTATGAAGAAAACATAGGACTATTAGCAAAAAAATATAATATGTCAGAATCATCAATGTATGGTAAATTAGAAAATATAAAAAGAAAACTAAAAAAATTATTAGAAAAAGTATAAGGGGGTTATATGACAATAACTATAACTAATACTGTATGTACGTGCAGTGAAGGAAATTTGTCTATATATACACATCTTAATAATTTTTTAGGAGTAAAAGTACCAAATGCTTGGCATATAAAATCTGTAAAAGAAGGTCGTTGGGATGGAGTATATAGATTTTTCAGAATGTATAATAAAACTTTTGGTACAGGATTACTAAAAAAAGTAACTGACGAGCTTGATAGACTAAATATAAAGTATACACTGATTGATAAAAGGATTAAACCTACGCCTACTATGACTTTAAATAGTAAAATAGAATTAAGACCATATCAAAAAAGAGTATTGAATTTAGTAAAAGAAGAAAATAGAGGAATAATATGGCTTCCTGTAAATTCAGGAAAAACTTTTATAGCTATGCAATTAATAGCAGAATTAGGAGTAAGAACTTTATGGGTAACACGCTCATTAGAACTTCTTAAACAAACAAAAGATTTAATAGAATCAAATCTAGGGATAAAACAAGTAGGATTGATAGGGTCAGGGGTATTAGATATAAAACCCATAACTTTAGGTATGATACAAACGCTTTCTAAAAATACTAAAAGTAAAAAATATATGGATTTACTTTCTAATAATTTTGATATGATTATATTTGATGAAGTACATGCAGTAGCTAAAAATACTTATGAAAAGTTTGTATCTAATCTAGACGTATATTATAAGTTTGGGTTATCAGGAACCCCGAAACATCGTTCTGATGTAGATATTATGAGTATGGAATCTTCGTTTGGTGATATAATAGTAAAAATGGATTCTAAAACACTTGAAGAGTATGGCGTTTCTGTTCCTGCAGATATAAATATGCTTGTTGTAAATAACCCTAAAAATAGTTATGAATATACAGAAGCCTATGAAAAACTAATAATTTACAATGATGCTAGAAATCAGTTAGTTGCTGAAATGGTAGATTTATTATTAAAATCAAATAAACAAGTAATTATAATGGTAGATCGTATTGCACATGGTGAAGAGATAAATAAATTTTTAGAATCATACGGTATCACTGCTCCTTTTATTTATGGAGAGCATAGTATAGAAGAACGACAAAAAGTAATTGATGCTTTTGAAAGTGGACAGAACAAAGTAGTAATAGCCTCTACTATTTTAAACGAAGGGCTGAATATTACTAGTATTGATTGTATAGTAGTAGCAGGAGCAGGAATGAGTCCTATTAAAACAATACAAAGAGTTGGAAGAGTTCTCAGAAAACGCATTGGCAAAGATAGAGCGTTAGTTATAGACTTTTGGGATACTAACAACCGTTTCTTAGAATATCACAGCAAACAACGAAAAAATACTTATAATTTCGAGTTTGGTAATGTAACAGTAATAGACCCTTAATACACACTATGGGATATACGTGTTATAATGAATACGGAGGCGATTATATGGCAAAATTTTTTGATAGCGATGATGATTTTCTAAAAGCAGCTAAAATAACCCAATTAGAAGATGATGCATATGTTTTATCAGGAGATATTATGAAAGCTAACCTTCAATTTGCTCATACGGATTATCTGCTAATGAAAGCTAAGGATGAACTTAACACTACCGAAGCTAAAATGTACATTGATATACGTACACAAAAGGAGAAGTTAGGAGCTAAAGTAACTGAAGCTACTATCGAAGCTCTAATAAAAAGCCAGCCTGAAATTATCAAGCTAAAACAAACAATTTCAGAACTAACAGCAGAAGTAGATAGATTAAAAGGATTAAAAGATGCGTTGGCAGCTAAATCTGTTATGTTAGCAACAATGTTAGGTAGAGAAAATTAATTTAGGAGGTATTATATGGAATCTTTGCAGGAAAAAATAGCAAGACTAAAAGAAAAGTATCAATCAGAACGACCAGTATTTTCAACAAAACAACTATTTCTATCTAGGAACAACCCTACAGCAATAATAAGAATTATACCTGTAGGAGAAGACCTTTTTCCTCTAGTAGGAGTACATACAGTTAATAAAGCAGATGGTAAATTTGCTACTTATCTATGTCCCGATCTAACTAATCAAAAATCAGGTAATTTTGTTGATAGTAATGATTGTCTTATTTGTAAGGCTATTGCTGAAATAAATGATTCAAAGGAAACTGCTAAATCTGTAGCTAAGCCTAGAGTTGCATTGAAA
>Ga0334895_1000609_pt1 | contig 45708 bp, 45 predicted proteins | sample GraSluR3_MG_7_FD_207229 | JGI IMG/M metagenome (GOLD analysis project Ga0334895, IMG submission 207229) | Sludge microbial communities from methane-producing bioreactor in Wageningen University, Netherlands - Granular Sludge_31_05-R3 | ecosystem: Engineered > Bioreactor > Anaerobic >... | reverse complement strand
CTGTCGTTATGATATCTAGTGATTAAGGTAGGGCTGGCTTGTAGCCCCTATAGTAGACGCGAGATCTTTTCGCGTGATTGATTAGATTCCGGATAAGCCTCACTCCGTTCGACTTTCCGGAATGACTGGTTTTGGGCTGGATATTAAGCGACAAGATGTCGCTTCTACTCTGGAGGGCTGGTTTTGGGTTTGTAGTAATAAGGCAGATACGGGCGCAGCGACACTTTAATTGTAGATCGTACATCGTAAACTGTAGATCCGATTTGCGTGACGACCCCTTAAGTATTCATCCTCAATTCTCATTCCGATTTGTGCAACAACAGCCTAATTGTAGATCGTAAATCGTAGATTGTAGATTCGATTTGCCGCGCCAACTACGAACTAAGAACTACGAACTCTCTAAGTCCTTATTTTCTCACCGCTTGCACGCTCGACCGGTGAGCGACCGGTGAGGGAGGCATGAGGAACCCATATTTTGCAAGCACTTAGGAATGCAAAAAAGCGCCACATTTCCCAAAATGCCCCTTTTATTGACTGATGAGAAACCCAGGGATCGGATCCGTAAAATCCGGCTATGGACAATTTCATTGACATCAATGGTCGATCCCAAAAAAATGAGAATCATAAAAATGAGGAAAATATGACAAAACTTGAGAGTCGGCTTTGGGGCTTGGACAAGATTTTTGCTCTGCTGGATCCGCCATCGGATTTTATCGCATCCATCAAGCGGCATAAGCTAGGCCGGGAACGTCTTTCCACGGCAGAGCTGCTCTCTGCCTATGAGCGGCGAGGACTGCTGCTTAAGTTGCTGAGAAACAAACATCATACAAAGTGGGAAAGCCTGCTTTCCCCGATCTGTGAGATTAAGGCATCAAGCTATGCCGCTGGCGACTTTGCTCTTCACGAATTATTTGAACTCAAGCACTTTATCTGGCATTATCAGGCCTTGCGTGGCTATTGTCTTCAGGAAGGGATTACTCAGTATGATCTGCCCGATCTCAGCGAGCTGTTTGCGCTTTTGGATCCCGAGAAAAATGAGATCCCCTCCTTCCGCCTGTCACCTGCCTATAGTGAGGCACTATCGACTCTGGATGCAGCGCGAAACTCTCTTGCCCTAAGGCTCAAGCACGCCCGCAACAGCTATCTGAATGAGGCCAAAGAAAAGCTTGGCATCGGGGGTCTCAAGGAAGAATTTGTGCTCTCCCGTGGCGAAACAGCTAAGATCAAACTCATAAGTCAGAGTCCATACTTTGCGCTGCAACGCGAAAGCATCGCCAATCTGCACTTCATCTTGGCAGATAGTGATGAAGGGCTGCATCTCAAGAGCGAGCTCGCTGGGGTCAACCTTAAGATTTCGCAAGAAGAAGAACAGATCCTCAGCCGGCTATCTAGACAGATTGTAGAGCAAAATGCACTGCTGTCAAGGGCGATAGAAGCCTTTCGTGAATTGGCTTGGGACTATAGCTTAGCTCGCTTTGCCAAAGAGTATGATTGTGTGATTCCCATTATAAAACCTGAGATTCGGATCCAAAAACTGCGGAATCTGCCCTTACAGCTTGCGCTTGAGGCGGCCGGCAGGGATTATCAGAGCTTGGATATCGCATTTGGCACATCGGCAAATCTCATCATCGGACCCAATATGGGCGGCAAGACCAGCATCCTCAAAAGCCTTGCCCAATGCGCGACTATGCTCAGATTGGGCATCCCTCTCCCCGCTGAGACTGCCGAGCTTCCCCTCTTTGATTTTGTATATTACAACCACGCCGGAGAGACCGATAGTCTTTCATCTTTCGGCGCAGAAGTTGTGGCTTTTTGCAGTGCCCTCAAGAGGCCGGGGCGGGGGCTGTTTCTCTTGGACGAATTTGCCAAAGGCACCAATCCCCACGAGGGTGAAGCCTTGGTCACAGCCGTGATCGAGCATCTGGCAGAAAGCCAGCACACGACGATCGCCGCCACTCATTTTAGCGCGCCGACTCGGCTGGCAAAGGCGCGTAAATACCAGATAAAAGGAATCGACAAGAGTTTTGCCCAAAAAGCAGATGATGATCTGAGCGCAAATCTCAAAGCTCTGGCTCAGGCGATGGATTATAGCCTGATCAATTTGGATGAGGGGCAGACGCCTCCTTTGGATGCTTTGAAGATTGCCGCGATATTGGGCATGCCGGATGAGATTCTTGGCAAGATTCGGCGGGAGGATTGATGCCGGAGATATCGCTGAAGAGATGTAGTAGATTGGCGCTTAAAGCCGGGAGCATTATCCTAGAAAGCGGTGGCGCGACAAATCGGGTCGAACTCGTGATGTATAAGGTCTGCGTGGGCTTTGGCTTTGATGAAGTCGAGTCTTTTGTGACGCCCACCGGGATTTTCCTGAGCATCGGGGATGGGGATAACGAGCTGAGTACGAGCATCCGCCGAGTGGAACAGCGCCGGATTGATCTGGGCAAGATCACTGAGCTTACCCGGGTGGTAAACTGCTTGTATGAAGACAATTGCGCTGCATGTCCGCCACATATGAGCAGATATGAGTACTTTCACCAGGAACTACAGCGGATCGACACTCAAAAGCCGTATCCCACTTTTGTGACAAATCTTTGTGGAGCCATGACCAGTGGATTCTTCTGCCTGCTTTTTGGCGGAACTGCTTTGGAATTTGCCTTGGCGATGGTGGTTGGTTTTTTGGTGAGCGCCAGCCTCAAATACATCTCGCTTTTGCCGGTCAATAACTTCTTGCTCAATGCCATCGCCGCGTCGATCATCGTGATCCTCTCCAAAAGTATGCAGATGGGCTTTGAATCGATAAATCTCGATACGATCATCATCGGAGGGATCATGATCTTGGTGCCGGGACTATCGATCACAAACGCCATCCGCGACACCATGAGCGGAGATCTGGTGGCAGGAACGGCACGAGGGGTCGAAGCTCTCATCATCACGGTCGGAATCGTGGCAGGCAGTGGTGCGATGCTCAAGCTTTGGGAGATATTGATCGGATGAATACGCCTTGGGATATCAACACTTTTTGGCAGTTTTGCTTCGCATTTTTGGCGATATTGGGTTTTTCCATGCGCAGCAATCTCCGAGGATGGCGCGTCCTGCTCACGGGCTTGGGCGGCGGGATCTGTCGCGCTAGTTATTTGATTCTTTTGCATTATACGGACTCGGTCTTGCTTTCAGTCTTCTTGGCGATTATCTTGGTATGCATATATTCAGAAGTGGTCGCCCGCCTGGTGAAGACACCTGTATCAGTCTTTGTGATCTGCGTGATCATCCCCTTGGTACCCGGGCGCACCATGTATCATGCGATGCGGGCATACATCGGTTCTGAGACGGCTCTGGCTTCAAGCTTGATCTTCGAAACTCTTATGATCGCCGGGACCATCTCGATCGCCATCGCCGTGGTTGCCTCCGGGACGAACTTGGTGATGCGCCTTAAGCATCGCTTCTAAAGGAGATTTGAAAAATGAATAAATCAGTGAAGCAAATACAGTTAGAAAAGAAGATCTTGGATCTTTTGAACGGCAAAGCTCTGAAAACAGCCCAGCTGCTCTTTGAAGATCCGCAGATCCAAGCCCTGCAGGAATATGCAAACATTGTATCGATCAAAAGGCTGGGCTTCAACGACCATGGGCCGGTGCACATGCGCAAGGCTACGTTAAACACGATCACAATGTTTAAGCTGCTCAATGAGGCAGGGATCAAGATGCATCTCGAAAAGGAAAATGTGGGCAGCGCGGATGACGCCTTGGTCGGGGTGATCATGGCATCCTTGATGCATGATCTGGGTATGACGATCGCCAGAGATAGTCATGAATTTCTCAGCATCCAGATCGCTACTCCTTTTATTGATAAGGTTTTGGATGCTATCCATAAAAAGGACGATTATCACATCAAAGCCGCTATCCGTTCGATCGCCATCGAGGGAATCTTTGGTCACATGGCGACCCACCGGATCCATAGCCTGGAAGCGGGACTGGTGCTCATCGGTGATGGCAGCGACATGGAGAAAGGCAGAGCCCGAATCCCGGCGATGCTTTCCAAAAAAGTTCGCCCGGGAGATATCCATCGCACTTCCGCCTCCGCCATCCAAAAAGTGAAAATCTACAAAGGCGAAGAACGCCCCATCCGCATCGATGTCGAAATGAACGCCTCAGTTGGCTTTTTTCAGATCGAAGAAGTCTTTTTCCCAAAGATCAATATCAGCCCCGTTAAGCCCTTTATCGAGCTTTATGCCGGAGTGGTGGATCGGGAGATGCTCAGATATCTCTAAAAATATATCTGGACAGCTATGGCTTTGTCCCCAAAGTGGGTCACAGAAGATGTTCCGCGGGAGCGAAAGATGTCTGCTGCGCTCATGCGCAGAGGAAAGTCCGGACACCTTGGGCAGGATACTTCCTAACGGGAAGCTGCAGCGATGCAGAGCTAGCTCCACAGAAACAAACCGCGCAGCACCACATCCATGCTTTCTCGGATAGAAGACATGGCTATGGTGCTGCGTAAGGGTGAAATGGTGGTGTAAGAGACCACCGGTGCTGATGGTGACATCGGCAGCCAGGAATGCCTTATCCGGTGCAATGCCAAATAGGGAAGCTTTGGTGAGCCCACACCGCTTCCGGGTAGGCAGCTTGAGCCAAAGCGTGAGTTTTGGCCCAGATGGATAGACATCGGTCTCGGTTCGCCGAGACTACAGAATCCGGCTTAATGAACTCCCGCGGGTTTATCTCTTATGAAATGGGCTCCACACTCACAGCCGTACCCGAAGCCGCGACCATCAGCATGCTCTGCCCCACCACTTCATAATCAATATCCACTCCGACGACGGCATTGGCGCCGAGCCGCATGGCATGCATCTTCATCTCTTGGATCGCATCCCGTCTGCCATCCTGCAGCTTGCTCTCATAGGCTTTGCTGCGTCCGCCGATCACGTCGGTGATGGACGCCATTAGGTCACGAACGATGTTTGCGCCCATGATCGCCTCGCCTGTCACGATGTCATGGTATTTCACGATTCTAAAGCCTTCAAGGCCCGGGGTGGTGCTGGCTATCATCTTGTCTCCTTTTATCTTTGCTACTTGTCTTGTTTGCGAAGCTTGATCCACCATGCAATGCGCTTGGCGATCTCTTTTTCAAATCCAAAATCCCCCGGTCTGTAGTAGTCTTTCTCGGGCAGCTGGTCGGGGAAGTACTTTTGGTAGCTATATTTGTTTGCAAAATCATGGTCATAGCGATATTCCTTGCCGTAGTCCAGATCCTTCATGAGCTTGGTGGGCGCATTACGGATATGCAGCGGCACACCGAAGTGGCTGGTCTTGCGAGCATCTTCAGCAGCAGAATGATATGCCGTGTCCAAGGCATTACTCTTGGGGGCCGTGGCAAGATATACCACTGCCTGCGAGAGAGATACGCTCGCCTCGGGCATGCCGATGAATAATAGAGCATCCTTGGCTGCAAGAGCCTGGACCAAAGCCTGAGGATCCGCCAAACCGATGTCCTCCGAAGCAAAACGGATCATGCGCCGCACCACATATCGGGGATCTTCCCCCGCTTCCAGCATGCGCGCCAGCCAATAAAGAGCCGCCTGAGGATCACTGCCTCGCATGGATTTGTGTAGCGCTGAGATTAAGTTGTAGTGCTCTTCACGGTTTTTGTCATAGAACATGGTCTTCTTTGCCAAAGTCTGTGCCAAGCTCTGGATCGGAGGATGAGGATTCTCCTTAATATACGCCTGAATCAGCTCCAACTCATTGAGCACTCGTCGCGCGTCTCCGCCGCTGTTGGCAGCCATCCAAGCGATGATATGCTCATCTTCTTCCAGCCCCAATTCTGCAAATCCACGCCGCAGGATCGCCTGCAAATCCTTCTCCGCAAGAGCCTCCAAGACAAAGACATGGCATCTGGAAAGCAGCGCTGGGATCACTTCAAAAGAGGGATTCTCCGTCGTAGCGCCGATGAGAATGATGGCTCCGCTCTCCACAAAAGGCAAAAAGGCGTCCTGCTGGGACTTGTTGAACCTGTGGATCTCGTCGATGAAGAGGATGGAGCGCTCGCCGTGGCTACGATGTTGGTAAGCAGCTTCTTGCATCACGGCTTTGACATCCTTGATCCCGGCAAGCACGGCGCTGAAATGGATGAAGCGGTGTTTGGATTCCCGCTCGATGATGCGGGCGATGGTGGTCTTGCCGCTGCCCGGCGGACCCCAAAGGATGAAGCTGTGGTAGCGACCGGTATTGATCATCTCTGAGAGCAAAGAATCCGGCGAAATCAGCTTCTCTTGACCGCGCAGATCTTCCAAGCTGCTCGGGCGCAGCTTTTCTGCCAGAGGTACTTCGCGCCCCTGAAGCTCTTCTGTCTCAAACAGATCGGACTGATGGGAAAGCAAGGCTTAGTGCTCCATGAAGCCGTCTAGCTCGGAAGGATCAAACCACTGCAATGTGCCATGCAGCTTCTCGATCTCGGCAAAGAGCAATTCCTTGTGATGCTGCTCTTCATTCGCAAAGCGGAGCAGCAAGTCCCGGATGGAAGAGTCTTCGGATTGCTCTGCCATCGTCTGATAGATGTTCTGAGCCAGTTCTTCACGGGAAATGGCAAATTCCAGTAGCGCTTTGGGATCATCCAATTTCACTCCCCGCAGCTCGATATCCGGCTCCTGAGTAAGCTCCAGCTTCATCTGAGGAAATTCTTTTGCAAAAAGCTCCCGCATCTTTTCTTCATGATACTCTTCATACTTTACCAATTGATCAAAAAACTGCTCTGTCTCTTCATTTTTGAAGCTCTTACCGAGGGCTCGATATAGATTCTGCGCGCGAATCTCTGCTTCGATGGCGATGCGAAATGCGTCCTGACGTGTCATAATGTTTACCTCTTATACGTTGCGGCGAATCAGCTCCACCGCATTTATTTTCTTTAGATAATGTAAGGGGACAAGCACGCTCAGCCAAGTGAGTAAATAGGAAACTCCCGCCACCAGAAGATAATCTCCAAGCTGCATCTGCACGGGAAGGATGATCGCTTGATCCAGCTTGACGACGCCAAAACGGTGCTGCAGAACCAATAGCAGCGTGCTCAACAATACTCCCAAGATGATACCCAAAGTGCAGAGCATCATCGCTTGGATCAAAAACAACCTGCGCAGCTCATGCTCTTCATAGCCCAAGGCCTTCAGAAGACCAAGTTCCTGCTTCTTCTGAGAGATCAGCTTGAGCAGCGAACCGGTGAGATTGAAACTGGCTATAATAAACATGAAAAGCAAGATCACAAACATCAGAAACTTCTCGAAGCGAATTGCTCCATATAGTGAAGCGTCAAAGCTGCTCCAATCATCTATCCGGAAGCTCGGAAACTGCCTTTTCAGCTCTCGACTGTGCCGCAGACTATGCTGCGGATTGTCGCTTCTGATCTCAATATAATCGACTTGATCTTGATATGCGCTAAAGCCTTGCGCGACAGCCAGCGGCATGTAGGCAAAGCTCTGATCATACTCCGGCATTCCGGCAGCAAAGATCGCCTTCACCTGCAAGACCCGGACTCGGGGCAAAAGCCCAAAAGGACCGGGATCTGTGAAAAGCGGAGAGATCACTTGGATCTCATCGCCCACATAGACTCCCAACTCGGATGCAAGCCCGCTGCCCAAGGCGATGCTGTGCCGGTCGAAGCTATCTGGATTAAACACGCCCGCCACTATCCCTTGCAGAGATCCATGCTGCCCTTGAGCTCTAAGGATCGGGTTGAGCTCTTTGTGCAGGACAGGGTCGACCCCAAAGACCACAGCCGGAGCGGTCGTCGCTTGATGCCGCAAGAGAAGCTCCGCTCTCACGACGGGAGCGGCCTTGTAGCCTCTTTCCTGCAAGGCACCAACAAGTTCCCGATAGTCAGCAAAAGGCTCATTCTCGGGCGATGAAAGGCGCATCTCGGACAGAGTGCCGATGATCCTTTGGCGGATGTCTTCGCGAAATCCATTCATCACGGAGCTGACCGTGATCAGCGCCATGACCCCTAAGGCTATCCCGAAAAGAGTGAGCATGTGGGACTTCTTGATGCCCATCCTGCTGTTGCCACCCAGGTATTTCCGCGCAAGGAAGTATATGCTGCCATTTCGTTTCGATCTCTTCATTCTCGCATTTTTCCATCCACCCAAAAACCGTCAAGACTTTTTGCGCTACCCGCAGATAATGCCGTTCTTCCGGATATTTCTTGCAGGTATCCCAAGCGTCAGTTAGTATATAAACTGGTGTCTATAGATGAAAAAAGAATGCTTTGAGGATTTCCTTAGCTCCCATGAAAAGCGGATCTACCGCTATCTGATGGGACTAACTGCCAACGAACAAGACGCAATGGATCTTGTGCAGGCAGTGTTCATCGCTATATATGAGAAGTTTGAGCAGATTGAAGAAAAGACCGCCCTAGCATATACATATCGGGTAGCGCACAACAAAGCAATGACTTTCCTCAAACAAAAATCCCGCTATGTGAGCATTGATCCGGTGAAGTTTAGTCATGTCCCCGAGCCTGATCCTCCCGAAGAAGCAGACTATTCGGATCTTCATAAGGCGATCGCCGAATTGCCCCCTCGTTTAGCCGCAGTGATCCAGCTTCAATACTACGAAATGATGTCCTACAAAGAGATCTCAGATCACCTGGGGATCAGCCTCAAAGCGGTGGAATCACTTTTGGTGAGAGCCAAACGCATCTTGCGCAAAAAAATAGTGCAGGGAAGCACAGACAGGAGCGTATTATGAGCGAAAGCAGATTATGCTTATCAGATTTAAGGAGAGAACCATGAGATGCCGCAAAGCAGAACGCTATATCAGTCTCAAGCTGGACAATCAGCTTAGCGCCCGAGCCGCCCGCGCGCTCAAAGAGCATCTTGCCAAGTGTTCCTCCTGCACCGAGATTCTCAGAGAATACTCAGAGCTGAGTGCTCGATTGAGCCGGATCCCATCCCCGGACCACCCTCAGTACCTGCATCACCGAATCATGAGCAATCTTCCTCAGAAGAAACGCCGCATCGCTCTGCAAAGGCACGGCCTTGGATACGCCATGGCCTCTCTTGCCATAGTGCTGAGTCTCTGGGCGGGGACGGTCGTCGGAAACATGGGCATAGAGCCTATGGACAGCCAACTCAGCCAAGCTCAGAGCGAATATGAGACCATCAGCTTTGGAGAGCACACTCTCTTGGAGTATTACGATGACTAAGCGATTACTTTGGATTCTTTTGATCGTGTCACTGAGTTTCAACCTTGCAGTGATCATCTCAATCTGTCATCTAGGATACAGAGCATGCCCCCCTCCCAAGCCAGAAAGCCCGCGCCCTGAGCGCGTGATGCTGCCGCCCCATCTTAGGGAAGCTCCTTGGGATCCCCAGCTTCGCCATATGCGTAGCAGCTTTGACAGCACCAAGGTGGAGCTCATGCGTGAGCTTGCCAAGGATCCGATTGATGAAGAGACCGTTGATGGCATCCTCCAAAGATCCTTGGAACTGCAGGCTTCTTTGGAAAGCAGACTAGGTGATCGCCTGGTAGATCTTCGCAGACAAATGACCGCTGAAGAAGCAGATAGATACTTCAGCGACAGCGCCGACAACATGCAAAGACGCATACAACGCTTTAAAGACATTCGAAACAGGAGAAAAAACCATGAAGAAAACAATCGTAATTAGCCTGATCCTGATGCTCGCAGCAGGAGCCCTCTTGGCTCAAAGAGCGGATCATAAACCCACCGACTCAGCCCCCGTTCGCGAAAGAATAGACCCCGCTCAAAGATACATGCAGTCCCTGAACCTTAGCGACACGCAGATTCAGAAATTTGCCCAAGCCAGAACTGCCTATGAGCGTCAACGCAACACCATAGATGCAGATCTGAAAAACCTCAGACTCGATCTAGCAGAAGCCATTAAAAGCGAAAACATTCGCCTCGCCAAAGACATCAACCGCCAGATCAGCGCCAAAGAACTTGAGCTCGCAGATGCCAGAGTTGACCATATCGCAAACCAGCTTAAAGAGTTGAACGCCGAGCAAAAAACCACCATGCTAAGGCATCTTCCCATGATGATGGGACAGCGCACAATGATGAACAAGATGAGCCACAGTCATCAGATGATGCAAAGACCCGGCTCAGGCCGCAGAACGCCGGGACACGGAGACAGGCAGAGACTCCAGGATTGCGATGACTGTGACGATTGTGACGGCGAACGCAAATATAAGAACAGAAAATAATCCCTCCTCAGCAACACACAGACACAAAGCCACGGTTCAGCCGTGGCTTTTTTGCATAAACATCTAAGAAATCCCCTTGCAAACACGGGTCACGGCGGTATTGCTTGACAAAATATTGACGCGGAATATACTGTAAATAAAGAACAAAAACAGGATAGGTAAGCTTATGCCTCTGCTACTAAAGACCACCCGCTTCGTTGAATCTCAGATTGATACCTTTCTGGATATCGTAAGCGATTCCGCCACCACTTTTCAGCTGGCAATCGAGGACTATCTGCATGGGCGCATCCAAGAGTTTGAGGATCGCCTCAGCCAGATCCGCGAATATGAACATCGCGCAGATGACCTCAGGGTCAGCATCGAGCGCTTTCTATATGAGCGCACCCTAATCCCGGAAAACCGCGGAGATGTGCTCGCTATCTTGGAAAACACCGATGAAGTCATCGATAACATCAAGGACTCCCTACTCCAGTTTTCGATCGAGATGCCCGAGATCCCGTCTGATCTGAATGAACTCTGGATGCAGACTACCAAGGCATCCGTGGCGGCCGTGGAGCAGCTCGTTTTTGCCGTGCGTTCCTTCTTCAGGGATCTGGCTGCAGTTAATAACTATATCCACAAGGTATATTTCTTTGAGCGAGAAGCAGATCAGATCGGCGAGAGATTGCGCCGCAAGATCTTTGCCGGAGATATCGAGCTCTCCCGCAAGAGCCAATTGCGCTTCTTTGCTATCCACATCGAAATGGTCTCGGATGCAGCCCAAAATGTCTGCGACAGACTGGCGATCTACACCATCAAAAGGCAGCTTTAGAGCAATTCCATGTTTTTCTTCTACCTTCTGAGCGGCTTGTTTTTGGGCTGGTCCCTCGGCGCAAATGACACTGGCAATATCTTTGGAGCGGCAGTGGAGACCCGCATGCTCAGATTCAAGAAAGCAGCCCTGATCGCCGCCATTTTCATCACCTTGGGCGCCGTATTTGAGGGCAGCGGACCCTCCGGAACCTTGGGCAGGCTCGGCTCTGTAGATGCCTTGGGAGGCGCATTCACCGTCGCACTGGCGGCAGCGATCGCCATCACTTTGATCGTCAGAATCGGCATCCCCGTCTCCACTTCCCAGACCATCGTTGGCGCTATCATCGGCTGGAATGTCTTCTCCGGAAGGCTCACGGACTACCGCTCGATCATCACCATCGCCTCCAGTTGGGTGATGGCATTTGTGCTTTCGGGCAGCATCGCAGCTTTTCTCTTTTATCTGGCACGCCCATGGGTAAACCGCTCAAAATCACATCTTCTAGTGCAGGATCACTTCATCAGACACTCACTGGTCATCGTTGGAGCCTTCGGAGCTTATTCTCTGGGAGCAAACAACATCGCAAACGTCGTCGGTGTCTTTGTCCCGGTATCCCCCTTCACGGATATCCACATATGGGGGCGCTTTGTGCTCACCGGCTTGCAGCAATTGTATCTTCTGGGAGCTCTTTCGATCGTGGTCGGCATCTACACATATTCCCACAAAGTCATGCGCACTGTGGGCAAAGATCTCTTCCATCTCTCGCCGATCACCGCCCTGATTGCTCTTTTGGCAGAGGCGATCGTGCTCTTTCTTTTTGCCTCTCGCGGGCTTTACAATCTGCTGCTCAGCTTGGGACTCCCCACGATCCCGCTGGTGCCGGTATCCTCTACTCAGGTGATCGTAGGCGCGGTGGTCGGAATCGGCCTGGCAAAAGGCGGCAAAAACATCCGTTACAACATCTTGGGCAGGATCTCGCTAGCGTGGGTCACAGCGCCGGTCTTGGCTTTTTTGATCAGCTTCACGATGCTCTTTATCATGCAAAATGTCTTTGAACAAAAAGTGCAGGAAGAGACAAACTACATCTTTGATAGGCTCACCATCACAAGGATCCTTGATGATGGCTTTGAGGCCGCTGCTCTATCAGGAGTAAATGGCCGTAGTTTCACCTCTGAGAGAGATATCTATCGCGAACTCAATGAACTCAAAGATCTTTCTCGAGACGAGATCACCAATATCATCGGGATTGCCGAGATCTATCCCCTGATGGTGGACACCATCGCCCTCACCCAAAGCGGGATGCATCGCCGCTATTCCCCTGAACAGCTTGCCATCTTGCGTGAGTATGAAGGGCAGGAGTTTCGCCACAAGTGGCAGCTCAAGACCATCCTTATCGCCCACGATGAATTTGCATATTACCCCGAGCCTGATAGCGAATTGCAGAAAAATCAGAACCGGATCTTAGATGGACAGCTCCATCAGCTATACCGAACTTTTAGAAAAGAATAAGAATAACAGAAATGAACCCATTTGTTGAAAAGGTCATACCTTTGATCCTCGCGTTCTTTGTGGGCTTGCTTGCCAAATCCCTGAAGATGCTCAGCAAAGAAGACGCTCCGATCTTGCTAAAATTTGTGCTCAACGTGAGCCTCCCCGCTCTCACCATCCTTGCCATCACAAATGTCGTGATCAGCCCGGATATGTTCCTGATCCCCGCCATGGCGATGATCGTCGTCGTCATGATGTATCTCATTTCGCAAGGAGTAAACCGCATTCTCAGGCTCCCGCGAGCGATGTTTGGCAGCTTCCTGGTCGGCACGATGATAATGAATACTGCCTATGCCCTGCCCTTTTTCCATGCTGCTTTTGGCGATGAGGGGCTCGCCCGCGCCTCGCTTTTTGACATCGGCAACACCTTCATGATCTTTACTTTTACATATTTCAACGCCATCAAGTATGGTGATAACCCGCACACGGACAAGATAGCGTGGTCCAAATTCCTCAAGCTCGCCCCCCTCTGGGCGATGGTTATCGCTTTTGCCATCAAAGCACTCGGCATCACGCTAAATCCACTGGCAGTAAACTTTCTGAATCTGGTCGGACTACCCACGACTCCTTTGGTGATGATCGCACTGGGACTATATTTCGCGCCGAGGATCAAAAACATCGGGAAAGCCTTCTTGGCGATCTTCATTCGCATGGGACTCGGGCTCGGGCTCGGCTTTGCTCTCAGCCTAGTCTTCGGCTTGCAGGGACTTACTGCCGTGACCGTGACTGTCTGCGCGGCACTGCCGATCGGGTTTAACACTTTGATCTTCGCCAATCTAGAAAATATGGATCGTGAGTTTGCCGCTACCATGGTGAGTTTTTCGATCATTATTGCCCTCTTTTATCTACCACTTTTGATCTATCTTTTTGCCTCGTAGCCGGGGAACGTTTTGCTGTGCTGAAGTACTAGGGTGCCGATGGCACTCGGGATTGGGCTACAATGTAGATGCGGCTCAAGCCGCGTATTAGTGTAGGAGTGGCATCCGACCATCAAGGCAGGAGGTAGTAATATGATTCTCAACCCTCTAAACCAATTCGTGTACATTAGTGCAATTTCGTGGACAGACTATGGATTCCGGATAAGCCTCACTCCGTTCGGCTTTCCGGAATGACTCCTTTTGGCTGGTGGGTATCTTGGATATAAAGCGACAAGATCTCGCTTCCACAATGGAAGGCTGGTTTTGGGCTGGCGGGCAGGATGCAATCTGAGCTAACTCTGCTATCTAAAATACCATCCCACTGGGACTCAGGTAATCCTTAGGAGGCATCGATGCTATCTAAAATAGCGTGCCTACGGCACTCATTAGCCGCATAACTCATAACGCATAACCCCAGCACTCCAGCACTCCAGAACTCCAAAACCAAATCATAAAAATCCGTCAAATCAGTTAAACCCGCGTTCTATATTCATTGATCTGCAGCGCTAAAAGCGACATAAGCTATTCTGTGAGTGTATCATAGATACCGGGTCAAGCCCAAAGTGACTAGTGTGAGGCTGCTAGGTAGTTTCTATAGATCCCGGATAAGCCTCACTCCGTTCGACTTTCCGGAATGACTGGTTTTGGGTTTGTAGTAATATGGGAGATACGGGCGCAGCGACACTTTAATTGTACATCGTAAATCGTAGATTCAGTTTGTGTAACGACCCCTTAATTCTCCATCCTCAATTCTCAATTCTCAATTCTCAATCCTATTTGCGCAACAACACCCTAATTCTACATCGTAAATCGTAGATTGTTCATTCGATTTGCCGCGCCAACTAAGAACTAAGAACTAAGAACTAAGAACTAAGAACTAAGAACTCTCTAAGTCCTTATTTTCTCACCGCTTGCACGCTCGACCGGTGAGCGACCGGTGAGGGAGGCATGAGCAGCCCATATTTTGCAAGCACTTACGAGCCTGTTTTTTGCTCTTTTTCCCAAAAGGCAAAATCAGATCTCTCCGTTTAATGACCCATTTTCATCTATTTTTTAGTTACGATCCTCTGTAGTATCTTCTCATAGTTTTCTCTGAGAAGTTTCGCAAATCCCGGGACTTGATATTTCTTAAGAGCTTCCTTAGCGGCCTTATAGCCATGTTTATAAAAGTCTTCAGCTTTTCTAAGATCCGTGAAGCTCAAGTCCGGGTGATGGGCATCGATGATGATATCCGGTTTGTATTGAACGATGGATTGGATCGCCATGAAACCTTGGTTATGCATCAGAGATTGCAGGAAGATCTCATATCTATTGAGCTTTTCCTTGTCTGTTTTGTCTGTCTCTTCATAGAATTCCGCTTTTGGTGAGACAGGCGGCAGGACGTTCACCGCGATGGTGATCTCTCCCGGCACTTTGTCCGCAAACGCCAGGGGCAAAGGATGGGATACTCCCCCATCGACAAAGAGATAGTCGCCCATTTCCTGTGGCGCAAAGATGAAGGGCAGCGAGCTGGAGGCGCGCATGGCTTCTGAGAAATGACCTTTGTTGATGAGAATGGTATATTGGCGCCGAAGATCAAATGCCACAGATATATAGGGGATCTCCGCGCTTTCGATCTCACGCGAATCTGTCCATTCGGCAAAAAGCTTTGTGATGCCCTTCCCGTCGAAGATACCGCTGCGGGAAAAATCCAGAGTGAGGGGATTGAAGAGCTCCAGTGTAGAGACATCAGCTGCCAAATCCAGCATTTCTTTGGGGCGAATTCCGCAAGCTAGGCAGGCACCGATGATCGCGCCCATCGAAGTTCCCACGATCCCGGAAACCTCATATTCCCGGCTGACAGCCTCGATGACACCTATGTGAGCAAGCCCATATGCAGAGCCTCCGCCCAGGATCAAACGCGCTTTTTTCATGTTAACTCCTTCTACAATAGCGTCTGTAGATACGATAATTGTGAATGACCACCAAGCAAAAGACTAAATTACTGACGATCAAGACGATGTTGATCGTGAGAAGATCATGTCCACCATAGAAGCCCATGGCGGGGATGAGGATTGCCAAGAGGACGGTCTTGAAGATGATGATCCCGCGGGGAATGCCCAACTTTTTGAAGACAAATCTGGCGATGGGATTGCGTTCTCGCTGAAAGTGATGGGGACGCATCACCAAGTAGGTGGAATGTGCGTCGAGCAAGTTCAAAGCGATAAACCCGCCAAGCAAGCTCCAAAAGAGAGTCCCAGCCAAGAGCAATTCTGCGATGATGATCATATGATTTCCCATTTTTCTTTTTGATCCACAAATCATCTTTCGGGCATTCTGGCAAGCATAATCCTGCTCTGATCTGTGAGATCAAATAAATACTTTACAAGATTTCAGCTATTGAATAAGCTGCATTTGCTGAGCTAAATATACGCGTCTGCGCCAAGAATAGCTTTGAGTGAGATCAGATAAGGCGTTGTAAATGCTTGGCTTAACCGGATTATAAATATGAATATAAAGGATAAAGCATGGACAAAAAGTGGCTCATCCCACCGGGTCTTAATGCGGAGGAAAGAAAGGCTGTAGAAGAACTAAGTGCCGAGCTGAAAGCACCTGATATGATAGCAGAATTGCTATATCGGAGAGGCTTGCGCAGCGAAAAGGAGATTGAGGAATTCTTCAATCCAAACCTGCTAAACCTTGAAGATCCCTTTTTGTTTGAAGACATGCAAATAGCTGTGGATCGCATCATCAAAGCCATCAAAGACTCAGAGATGATCACCATCTATGGGGATTATGATGTGGATGGCACCACTGCCACAGCGCTCTTGTATCTGGGGCTAAAACGCATCGGAGCAAACATCGATTTTTACATTCCCCACCGGATGATAGATGGATATGGCCTGTCCCTGAGCAGCCTCCAGCAGATCCGGGATACCGGGACGAGCCTGATCATCAGTGTGGATTGCGGTGTGAATGCCCTCGAAGAGATCCACGCCCTCAAAGATATGGGCATGGACATCATCATCACAGATCATCACAATCCCAAAGCAGAATTGCCCCCCGCTTTGGCGATCATCAATCCCAAGCTGCCCGGGTGCAAATATCCCTTTGGTCATCTGGCAGGAGTGGGCGTGGCATATAAGCTGCTCATGGCTCTGTATCAGGTGATGGGCATCAACGACACGGAAAACGTCCTTAAATATATGGATCTCGTGGCAGTCGGGACGATCGCAGACATAGTCCCATTAGTCGGAGAGAATCGCATCTTTGCCTCCATCGGTTTGCAGCACCTCATCGAGATGAAGAATCTCGGGCTGAACGCGCTTATTCAGCTATGTGGCTTGGATCACAAGAATCTTGATACCACCGACATCGTCTTTGGCATCGCCCCTCGGATCAACGCCGCGGGGAGAATGGGCTCTGCCGCGATCGCCGTGGAGCTTTTAATCTCGACAAATGAGACCCACAGCATTGAGCTGGCCGAGATGATCGAGCGAGACAACTCATTGCGCCAACAGGAAGATCAAAAGACCTTCTATGAGGCGTGTGAGATCATCGAAAAGAAGTATAAGAACTTATCTGATACTCCCTGCATGGTCGTGTCTTCCGACGACTGGCACCAAGGCGTGATCGGCATCGTGGCATCAAAACTAGTGGAAAAGTATTACCGTCCAGTGATCATGATATCCTTCAAAGATGGCTTTGGCAGCGGCTCCGGAAGATCGGTTGCGGATTTTGATCTCTTCTCGGCACTGCAGCATATAGAGCACAATCTTCACAGCTTTGGCGGCCATAAATACGCGGTCGGCATGACCATCTATCAGGAGTATATTGATCGTTTTGAGAACGAATTGGCGCGCTATGTGGCAGATCACCTGCAGCTTGAGCAGATCCAACCACCACTGACTATTGATCACGAAATAGAGCTCTATGACGTCAACGACTATCTGCTCAATGCGATCGAGCTGTTCGCTCCGTTTGGACCCGGAAACCACCGTCCTACCTTCATGACCCAAGAGGTCACCATCGCCAATTATCCCTACAACGTCGGACGCAATCACCTCAAGCTCAAGGTGGTCAAAGATGGGGTCAGCCTGGATCTCATCGGCTACAATCTGGGAGATTATCTCACCATGCTAAAAAAGAATAGCATTATCAATATCGCATATACCTTGGAATACAATCGCTTTGGAAACAAGACCAGCATCCAAGGGAAACTAAGGGATCTTAAGATCATAGGAGTATGATATGAAAAGACTTAAGTTACTCATGATGGTGATGCTAGTGCTGCTTGCGGCCTGCTCCTCAAACAAGAAAATGCCTCCGATGGAGGTCGTGAACTTTCGCCTTACCGAGACGGTCGAATTTGACGAGCAGATCAGTAAGGCATATTATTATCCCTCCGCCAAGACCGTCTTTGCCATGAATCCGGACGCCCACCAAATCCTGATCAGAAAGGGTGATAAACAGCCCAATATCATCGGCGGATTGGGCACGGGAAACACAAGCTTTATGGCTCTGGCAGATATCACCATGGGTCCCGATGGCAGCATCTATGCTCTGGATGGCGCTGCTAAGCAGATCAAGCGCTTCAATTCAGACGGGAAGTATCTTTCCCGAATGGAGCTAAATTATGTGCAGCAACCCCAAAAACTTGCTTTGGGAAACGAGCAAAACGTCTTTATCTATGACGCCGCCACGACCGAGATCATATCTTTCAACCTTCTGGATGGCAGTGAGTTGTATCGCTTTGGGCGCTTTCAGTTGGAGCGCGTGGATCAGCTCTATGCAAATCGGGATTTTGTGCTTGCCTATGACAGAAGCAAGGATCAAAGCGCTCTCTTTTCCAGCCTCGGACAATTCATCTCCACGGACACAGGGCAGATCGTGTATGATCAATACAACAATGCTATCGGGCTTTCCAACGAAGCCCTGGTCAGCAAAATGAGTGCCGCCTGGCTGCCGGTCACCGGTGATGCAAAGATCATGACCATCTCGCGTGATACACTGGCAATCATTGTGGGAAAACAGCTTAGGTTGCTTCAGCTGGATTATGCTCCGGTTTATTAAGAGATACTATCTGCCCCTTATCGCGGGGGTCTTGATCAGCTTGTCAAGGCTGCCTCTCTATCTGGGCTGGATGGTCTTCTTTGCGCTGATTCCGCTCTTGCGCTTCTTTGAGAACAAAGAACATAGAGCCCTGGATAGAATCATCGGAGGATTGATCTTCTCATTGGTGCAGATCATCCTGGTCTTCTATTGGATCGGCTCGGTCACCTTCGGAGGATTGATCGGGATCTGGCTGATCTTTGCGCTATATTATAGCCTGTGTTTTTGGATCATAGAGCGGGCATGGCATCGGCTGCCCGGCATTCGACTCTTGACTATCATCAGTGTCTTCATCAGCTTTGAATATCTGCAAAACTTTGGGCAGACGCGCTTTCCATGGTGGAATCTGGGCTATTCGCTCACGGATTTCCTGCCTCTGCTCCAAGCTTTGGATATCGGCGGAATGAGCCTCTTGGCAGTCCTGATCATCACCGTCAACTACCTTTTGTATCAGGCTTTAAGGAAGCGCAGCCGAGCTATCATCGGAATCATCGTGATCTTTGGATTGTGGTGGATCTATGGCTCCTATCGGCTATTGACTCTGCCCATGCAGGAAGCTCAGATCCCGGTGGCGGTTATGCAGCCTTCCATCGAGCAAGACGACAAATGGGATGAAGCACTCTATCAAGAGATCTTGGCTCGCTATGACGTCCTCTGCGAAGCCGCAGCAGCAGAAGGAATCGAGATGCTCATCTTCCCGGAAGCGGCAATCCCGGATTACCTGATGATCAGCCCCCATGTGCGAGCTGATCTTAGGGAGCTGATGCTAAGGCACCAGATCAGCATCTTCACCGGTTTCCCGCATGCCGAAAGAGCTCCGGCAGACTATCCCGTACCATACTACTCGTTTAATGCGGCGTCGCTTTTTTCACCGGATGACAGCGTTCAGGAACTTTATTATAAGAACATCCTGGTCCCGGTCGGTGAACGCATGCTCTGGCTGGAGCAGTTCCCGTTTTTGTGGTCATTACAGTTTGGGCAAGCCAATTGGGAGTTTGGCACGAAGATCCCCCGATATAGCTTCCAAGATAGAAGCTTCTCCCCATCAATCTGCTATGAACTGGCTTTCCCGCACTTCTACCAAAGGGCAAACTTCGAGGATGCCAGCGCCAAAACTTCCAAAGCAGACTATCACGTAAACATCACTAATGACGCTTGGTTTGGCACCACTTATGGACCTTGGCTGCATGGCACGATGACGAAGTTCCGTGCGATCGAATCTCGCATGCAGTTCTATCGTAGCGCAAACACCGGGATCTCGATGATCGTGGATCCCAAAGGGCAAGTCCTCGTATCCACCGAACTTTTTGAGATCACCAATGTATCAGCACCACTTTACTACACGGATCTGATTCCCCTGTATCACAAGATCTACCACTATCCGATCATCTTTGTTTTTGCCGGCTTGGCCATATTTATCTTAAGCTTCATAATCCCAAGGAGAGGCAGATGACAAAACAGTATTATACAATTGGCGAAGTTAGTAATCTCTTGGAAGTCAAGCCCCACGTCTTGCGCTATTGGGAGAGCGAGATTCCACTGATCCGCCCCAAAAAGAGCGGGCATCAGAGGCGCTATAACCTGCAGCAGATTGAGACTCTGAAGAAGATCAAGTATATGCTCTACGATCAGCGCTATACCATCGAGGGAGCTCGGCAAAAGCTCCGCAATGATAGAGATCTCAAAGAAGAGATTCGTCAGGAAGCCATCGCCAAAAAAAAAAGCAAGATCAATGCCGCAATGCCTGCAGTAGCGAAAGATCTGGTAGCGCTGCGTGACAGCTTGGTGAAGCTAAAGAAAGACATTGAAGAAATGAATAGGAAATAAAGCATGGAATTTCAAAAGATAATCCTCACGCTACAGCAATTTTGGGCTGAGCAAGGCTGCAATCTGCTGCAGCCATATGACATTGAGATGGGAGCAGGGACTTTTCATCCGGCGACCTTTTTTGGTGCCTTGGGTACCAACCCCTGCGCCATCGCCTATCCCCAAGCCTGCCGTCGTCCCAAGGATGGACGCTATGGCGAGAACCCAAACAGGTTTCAGCACTACTATCAGTTCCAGGTTATCATCAAACCCTGCCCGGACGACATCCAAAATCAGTATCTGAAAAGCCTTCAAGCCATCGGCATCCAGATTGAGAAGCACGACATTCGCTTCGTGGAAGATGACTGGGAATCCCCCACTCTTGGTGCATGGGGCTTGGGTTGGGAAGTCTGGCTTGATGGCATGGAGATCTCGCAATTCACATATTTTCAGCAGGTAGGCAGCATGGATGTCTTCCCGATCTCGGTGGAGCTCACCTATGGTCTGGAGCGCTTGGCGATGTATATCCAGGATGTTTCGGACTATCGGGATTTGGCATACAGCCGGCAGAGCAGCTACAAGGATCTCTTCTACCACAAAGAGCTGGAATATTCTCACTACAATTTTGAGCATGCCAACACGGCATTGCTTTTTGAGCTGTTTAACAAATACGAGAAGGAAGCTTTGGCGCTCTTGGAGCAGTCATTGGTGTATCCCGCCTATGACATGCTCCTAAAGAGCTCTCACACCTTCAATCTCTTGGATGCCCGGGGCGTGATCAGCGTTACCGAACGCGCCGCTTACATCGGCAAGATCCGCAACCTGGCGAAGGCATGTGCCGGCACATACATTCAGAAATATGCTAAGGAGGAGTGATGCATCACCACTATAATGGCCTACTTAAAAGTCTGGAACCCGTGTCAGATCTATTGATCCAAGTATATATCCATGAGGATCTGATTGGTCAACAAAAGGCTGTCGTGATCTTGGATAAGGATCCCGACAAGCTTCAAGATCTTGTCCCGATGGCGAAGTACGTTCACAAAAACAAGCTTGCCATGCCCCTAGTAATCAGCCGCCGCTTTATCAAATACTCTTTGGATTCATATCCGCTTGAATTCATCGACATTATGAGCTCGCAGAGCATCAACCTCCTTCTCAAAGAAGATATGCTCTCGGAGCTTAAAATCCGCCAATCTGATGTGAGACTGCAGATGGAAAGGGAGTTTAAGAGTAAGTGGCTGCTGACCCGGCAGATGCTTTTGGATGGCAATCTCAGCTCGCGCAAGCTCAAAGAGACCCTTCCGCTCTCGATCTCCGCCCTGATCCCGGCCATAAAAGGCTTCTTCTTTCTGGCAAAACAGCCCTATCCTCAGACGACGCAAGCTCTGTTTGAACAAGCCGCTCTCATCAGCAAGATTGACCTCAATTCCCTCGAGCGGTGGCTGGGACAATCCCACTATGAGATCGCCGATGCCGAGCGCTATCTGCGGATCCTCAACAAGCTCACCGAACTCATGGAAACATATCCGATAGACGAATGATACAAAGCAGATATACCTTCAAGGACAGATCAGTCCCGGTGATCGCCATGGCTATTCACAACGGGCACCGGATTCCCAATGCCATAGCGCCATATCTCAGCATCAGCGATGCCGATCGCCTGCGAGAGGAAGATCCCTTCACCGGCAGGATCGCGCAGCAGTTTACGAACCACATCGTGGTCGAAGGGAGTCGCTTTGCCGTTGATCTCAATCGCCGTAGAGATTATGCTGTCTATCGCAAACCCGAAGACTCTTGGGGTCTCACCGTGCGAACTGCCGATTTCCCTGATGAAATGGCAAATGAACTGCTCAATAGTTACGACAATTGGTACGATGTGCTTTGCTATGAGCTAGACCAATTCTTTGAGCAGCATCCTTTTTTGATTGTCTTGGACTTGCATAGCTTCAACCATCGTCGCGGCGGAGCCGATGCCGATCCCGATCCTCAAGAAGATAATCCTGACATCATCTTGGGACGCAGTAATATGCCCTCTGAGCTCCACCCTTTGGTCGAGGACATGCGGATCCTGCTGAATGGCAAAACCTTCGGAGAAGGCAGCTTAGACGTGCGCATCGACGTTAAATTCCCGGGCGGGAATCTCCCTAGATTTTTGCATGATAGGTATCCGGGCAGATTGATCTGCCTCGCGGTCGAATTTAAAAAGATCTATATGGATGAATGGGAAGGATCTTTGGATCCTCGAGCTTTCTTGGATTTGCGCAGACTGTTCTACGACACTTGCCAAGAGTGGCTTGCCTGCGTACTGGCAAAAAGAGATAGAGCATAGCCAAATCGGCAGATACTTGTGGATAATAATCCGCTTTGAGCGAGCAAAAGCTGTACCGCTCAAATTTCCTATTGACAAAAGCAAGTGATCCATACATTATTGGATCACATAGATAATATCATGGAGGTAAAGATGATAGCTATACGACAAATTTGGCATTGCCCAATCTGTGGAAACACCGTTGAGGCCGTTTTTGGCGGCAAAGGCGAATTGGTCTGTTGCGGAGAACCCATGAATTTGCTCGAAGGCAATACGGTCGACGCAGCTAAGGAAAAACACGTCCCGGTAGTCACCGAACAAGGTGATTCCATCAAGGTCGAAGTGGGTTCTGTGCATCACCCCATGGAAGAAAAACACTACATCGCTTTCATTGAGGTTCTCACAGAGAAGAAGGTATACCGTCATGAGCTAAAGCCCGGCGAAGCTCCTGTCGCTGAATTTCCGGTCAAAAAGGCCGATGTCAAGGAAGTTCGTGAATACTGCAATCTCCACGGACTCTGGAAAGTATAGATCAGGAGGAACTTAATGTCTTTTAAAGATTCAAGAACTGCAGAGAATCTGCTGAAATCATTTGCCGGCGAGTGCCAAGCTCGGATGCGCTATGAGTATTCTGCCAAGACAGCCAAGAAAGAAGGCTTTGTACAGATCGCAAACATATTTGAAGAAACAGCTGAAAATGAAACCCAGCATGCCAAGGTCTTTTTCCGCCATCTGCTCAAAAATGGCATGGAATCCGAGATGATAAACATCACCGCCAGCTACCCTGTGGGCTGGAGTGAGACCGATGATGCCACTCTGAAAAACCTCGAATTTGCCGCTGAAGGCGAGCATGAGGAGTGGACAGACCTCTATCCCATCTTCGCTGAAATCGCAGAAGAAGAAGGCTACAAAGAAATCGCTACATCCTGGAGATTGGTCGCAAAAGTGGAAAAAGAACACGAAAAACGCTTCCGTAAACTCTATGATAACGTCAAAAACATGAAGGTTTTCAAACGCGAGGAGAAGCTCTTCTGGAAATGCCTGAATTGTGGGTACATCCACGAAGGTAAAGAAGCCCCGAAGATATGCCCCACTTGCGATCACCCTCAAGGGTACTTTGAAATCCACTTGGAAACATACTAAAATAAAGCCTGGAGGAATCCCATGCAGAAATATCAATGCATCGCATGTGGCTGGATCTATGATCCTGCAGAAAACGACAACGTCCCGTTTGAACAGCTTCCTGAAGATTTTGTTTGCCCGGAATGCGGTGTCGGAAAAGACATGTTCGAACCACTTGACTAATTAGTACTTAGCGCCGGGGAGTTCCCCGCTCCCCGGCATTTCTTTGCAGCCAGATAAACAGACAGAGGAAGCATGACAATCATTGAATTCAACGAAATCATAGACTTTGCTATTGCTCGCGAAAAGGAAGCTGTAGACTTCTATCGAGACCTGCAGAAAATGGCCAAATTCAGCGGACAAAAAGATATGCTCAAAGAGCTTGAAAGCATGGAGATGGGACATATCGTAGTCATCGAAAACATCCGCAAAAAAGGCGTCAAAACCGATGAAATCAAGCAAATCCCAAACCTTCAGATCAGTGAATATATCGCCAAAGATCTCTCTGAAGACGATCTCAGCTATCAAAACATCCTCATCAAAGCGATGAAGCGCGAAGAGCTAAGCTTCAAATTGTACACCGACATGAGCAGCAAGTTTTCAAACAAAGAAATATCGGATCTCTTCAAACGCCTTGCCTCCGAAGAGGCCAAGCATAAGCTGCATTTTGAAGTGCTCTACGACGATTTTATCCAAAAAGGCAATTGAAACTCGCAATTGACAGCTCTCAGAGCTCCGGCTCGATAGCCCTCCAAGACAATGGACGGCTGGTCTATAGCGCATATTTTGACCTCAGGGTGACCCATAGCGAGACCCTCATGCCCGCCATCGACAATGCCCTGAAACTCAGCGGCAAGAGCCCCGAAGCGCTTTCCGAGATCTATGTCTCGATGGGACCGGGATCCTTCACCGGACTCAGGATCGGGCTGGCTACCGCAAAAGGAATCGCCTTTGCCCGCAAAATCCCCGTCCTTGCATTCAATTCCCTGCAGATGGCGGCATATCCTTGCACGATCTCCGGAAAACGCATACTAAGCGTCATCGACGCCAAAATGAAGGAAATCTATGCAGCTTTGTATGAGCCGGATCTCACGCCGATCATATCTCCGCAAGTGATGGCACCTAATGATCTTATAGCATGGGATCTTGAAGATTGCATCATAACCGGCAGCGCTACAGAGATAGTCAGTGAGATCCTCAGGGATTCCTCTGTCTCTGCCCAAATCGCCCCACCACTCTTTCACATCAGCAAAGCCGAGATGCTCTTTGCCCTCGCAGAGATCCTTCCCCCCATGCGCTATGATGCGGATGCCTTGGCAGAGCTGGAACCATATTATCTGCGAGAAAGCACTGCGCAGATCAAAAGGAAGAAAAGCCTCAACTAGCCCCGAATCAGATCAGAGAAGAGATAAGTTCCCTCCTTTTCTATCTCTAGCCCAAATAATCTCCAACGCTGATGCGTGAAAATAAAACTCATGCTTTTCGCCCCTTTACCCGATCTTCAGGCTCGTAAATGCTTGAAATATATGTTCTCCTCAGGCCTTGCTCACCGCTCGCTCACCGCTGTAGAGTGCAAGGGGTGAGAAGATAAGGACTTACGCGTTTTTCCCAAAAAGTGTAAACCAAGCTCAACTATTGCCCCGGACTGGTCTCGCCTGTGGGTAAAACGGGAGCCTGCTAACTATCCGGCAAGTATGTTCGGATATTGCTGTCTTCACCTGTCCCCCTTGGCATTATGCAGCGGCTCATGCTGGGTGCCCTCTGATCTGAAGGATATCGTGGGACATGTAAGTTTGCTTTTTGCTTGACACATATCTGCCTATGGTTAATCTGCTCCTATGAGGAACTTTGCGCTGATATTTCTGGCGCTGATTGCGCTATGCTCCTGCGAGATCTTTGGCTTGCGGGATTCCCAGCCTCCGTCTGAAGGGGCTGTGTGGAACGACTTTGCCACAAATTGGGAGCTTACCGTGCAAAACCTCAGATTGGCATATACTGATTCCCGCAACACGGTGAGTTATAGCAGGATCTTTGCTGAAGACTTCCGTTTTCATTTTGCGCCTCAGGATATCACAGATTTTAGCACTGACACATTTTGGGACAGGGCTCAGGAGCAGGATATGCTTCTGAATCTGCATTCCAGATATTCCAAGATCGAGCTCAGTTATGAGGCTCTGGAGATTAGCGACGAGATATCCGCTGATTCCGCAAAGATCTACAGGTCCTACGAGATGCGTCTTTATCCGGGTGATCCCGAGGAAGAGATGCTCATCGCCAGCGGCAATCTCGAGCTGCAATTGCGCAAAGAATATGGATATTGGTATATCACGTATTGGTATGACTACCGCTCTGTCTCGGATCGCACTTGGGGGAGGATGAAGCATGAAAATTCTTAAGTTGCTTCCTCTTTGCCTAATCCTGCTGGCACTGGGCTGTCAGAATCCGTTCAGGCCAAAACTGATCGATATCTCCACTTCCGCGATATACAACCGCAGCCCCGAAGAGCTATTGCGCAATCTTGAGAAGTCCTATCGCGAGAAAAACATCAACATCTTCCGGTCACTACTTCACGAAGACTATCGTTTTGAGTTGCTCTCCAGTGAGTTCAACCAGATCGGCATTGATATGGATGGAGACGGCATCCGCGATACTTGGTGGGATTATGAGCAGGAGCTTGAGATGACGCGCAACATGTTTGAGCGGGGCTCCAGCGACGGCAGCATGCCGGTGGCGGATGTGATCGAGCTGCGGCTGCAGATTCCGCCTCAGGAGCTTTGGGAAGTGGATCCTGCCACAGAGCGGGAAAATTGGATCGTGATCCCCTGCTATTTTGACCTCATCCTCACCTACACATCATCAAATAGCAGCTATGTGGCAAATGGCATTGCCAGATTCTATCTGGTGGAAGAATCCGGTGCCTGGAAGATCATCATCTGGAGGGATGAATCCAATCTATGACAGGGCGCATCATGGCAATCGACTATGGGACAAAGCGGGTCGGGATTGCCATGACAGACCCCTTGCGCATCTTTTCCAAAGCACATAGTGTTCTGGAAAATATTGGCTTTGAAGCTCTTGCATTGCGTATCAACCAGCTTGCCGAGGAGCATCAAGTGAGCCTGATCGTGGTCGGAATGCCCTATGCCATCGATGGCAGCTTCACTCCAAAGACTGCCGAAACCAAGGATTTTCAAGAAAAACTGCAGGAAAAGACCAGTATCCGGGTAGTTTCATGTGATGAGCGCTATAGCTCATCCGAAGCTGAAGCCGAGCTGAAAAAGATGGGAAAAAGCTGGCAAGAAAGCCGCAAACTCGTCGATGCCATGGCAGCAGCGATGATTCTGAAGACATATTTGGAGACACAAACACAATGACAAGATGGAACTATCTGATGATGACGCTGATCGGACTTGCTGTGATCCTCTCGGCTTTCACCGCCCATGAGGTATTCAGTTGGCGAGATTCCACCGAGCGAGCGGTGAAGGTGGAGCCGGGCGAAAGCGCAGGAATCATCGGAGTAAAGCTCGAAGAAGCAGGCATCATCTCCAGTGCATATAGATTTCGGCTTTTGACCAAGCTCAGACGAGCAGATCGGAATCTAAAGCCCGGAACTTATATCTTTGGTGGACACACCAATCTCTGGCAGACAGTATCAACCCTACAAGAGGGTGTTTCAGAGAACATCCGCGTCACTTTCCCGGAAGGGCTTTCCTTGTATCTGACCCTGAAGCGGATCGAGATCAGCGGATTGGCAGGATTTGATGAGCTCTATTCCGCCGCCACCGATACTGCCGTGGTTCGCAGGCTTACAGGCATGCCGCTTGAGAGTCTGGAGGGATTTCTCTATCCCGAGACCTATCTTTTCCCGGTCAATAGTTCAGCGGAATGTATCCTGGCGATCATGACCCGGGAGTTCTTTCGCAAAATGCAGATCAACGGGATCGATCCACATGAGATTGAGGACTTCTATGATCGCTTGAAATTGGCATCGATAGTGGAAAAAGAAGCCGGGAGCAATTCTGAGCGGGCTAAGATCGCCGGTGTCTTCGAGCGTAGGTTGCGCATTGGGATGCCGCTGCAAAGCTGCCCCACAGTGGATTATATCCTTGAGCGTCGTGGTATCCGACGAGCTGTTTTGACTCATGCCGACACCGAGATATCTTCTCCATATAACAGCTATCAAAATCTTGGTCTGCCGCCCACCCCGATCTCAAATCCACGGCTGGAATCCATCCTCGCTGCCTTATCTCCACAAGAGCATCGCTATCTATATTTCTTTGCAGATGGGCGGGGCGGGAATGTCTTTAGCACAAGCTTTGCGGAGCATCAGCGCCTATTGAGGCAGCAGAGGTATCGATGAATTATCTTGACAAATGGGTTCACAATTATCCGTTTGGGAAAAGTGATTTTACACATCAAAATAGTATTCTTGAAATCATCTACGCATTGCGTATGGAGGAAAAATGAAGAAAATAGTATTTGCTCTCTTGGTGATCGGCCTGGCGCTGTCCATCTTCGGATGTGGCTCAAACAAGCCGGCTGTCAAACCCGATGGAGATCTGGTCTACCGTCCCTCATGGTGGGGCAGTCAGGATGAGCCTGAATTTGTGTTTACATATGGTCAAGGAACCAATCTGGCAGAGAATTCCTCAATGAATTCTGCCCGGGCAAATGCCCTGCAAGAAGCCGCTCAATATGTGGAACTGGTCGTGCAAAGCATGATCAAAGACTTCGAAGAAGAAGCCGGGATCCATGATCCTCAAGTGCTATCCCTGACCTCAAGCGTAGTGCGTGCCGTGGCAAATGCCAAGTTCTCAGGCGTCGTCACCGGAAAGGTCGAGACGCGCAGAGTCTCCGAGCAAGGCGGCTCCAGATACAAAACCTGGATGCAGCTCAAAATCCCGCGGGATCAAGTAAACAAAAACATGATGGATACCATCAGAAACGAAGAAGCTCTCTACAATCAGTTCAAAGCATCTCAAGCTTTCAAAGAGCTGGACGAGCAAACAGACAGGTATTAAGCATCCCAAAAGACCTTTGCTCTGACCCGTGTTTCATCACGGGTCATTTTTCTGCGCATATTGGCGACCGCTCTTTGTAGAAATGAATTGACAACTATGTATTTACCAAATATCTTGTTCAAAGAAACGAGGTTACTATCATGAAGATAAAAATGACAAAAGAACTCATACACAGATTGCCCAAGACCGATCTGCACGTTCACTTAGACGGCAGCGTTCGGATCCCGACGATCATCGATCTGGCAAAAGAACAAGGTATCAAGCTGCCCAGCATGGATGCGGAAGAATTGCACAAACTCATCGTTTGCGGAGAACACACTAAGAGCTTGGACGACTATCTCAGAGGATTTCACATAGTCAATGAAGTCTTGCAAAACAAAGAAGGCCTCCGCCGAGCTGCCTATGAATTGGCAGAAGACGCAGCCAAAGAAAACATCCGCTATATGGAAGTGCGCTATTCCCCTATCCTCCATACAAATAAAGGGCTCAAGCTCACCGAGATCTCACAAGCTGTAATCGATGGGCTATCCAAGGGCGAGAGAGATTTTGGCATCAAGTGCGGCGTGATCATCTGCGGAATCCGGAACATGGATCCGAATACATCGCTCAAGCTCGCTGAGTTGGCAATTGCCTTCAAGAACAAGGGTGTGATCGGCTTTGATTTGGCAGGCGGCGAATACAACTACCCCGCCAAAGATCACAAAGAAGCCTTTGACCTGGCTCTGAGAAACAACCTCAATATCACCATCCACGCCGGAGAAGCCTATGGCCCGGAATCTATCCATCAAGCCATCCACTATTGCGGAACCCACCGCATCGGTCATGGCACAAGGCTGGTGGAAGATGGCGATCTCCTAAACTATGTGAACGACCATCGCATCCCGCTGGAGATCTGTATCAAGAGTAATTTCCACACCAAGGCGGTGAAAGACATCCAGAGCCATCCCATTGATTTCTATATCGATTATGGCCTCCGGGTGACGATCAATACGGACAATCGCACCATCAGCGACACAACCGTCACGGACGAGTATATGCTTGCCATCAATGAATTGGGCTTGGATTATGGCACCGTCAAGAATGTCATCCTAAACGGTTTTAAAAGCGCCTTTTTGCCCTATAAAGAGAGAGTTCGGCTGATCAATCAAACGCTCAATGAGTTTGACGAGATCGAGGAAGCAGAGCTCAAGACCAAGCTCAAAATGAAGGAAAGCCTCTGATGCAGAATAAGATTATCAGCTCCTTAAGCTCCGCCATGGACGCGCTCTCAAGCTTTGTCTCAAACAAAGCAAACCTCAAAGAGATCGAGGATATTGCCCTGATCATCGCAGAGCAGTATCGCAAGAAACACAAGGTAATCATCTTTGGCAATGGGGGCAGCATGTGCGATGCCATGCACTTTGCTGAAGAGCTCACCGGACGCTTTTACAAAGATCGGGAAGCACTCCCGGCGATCGCAATCAGCGATCCCAGCCACATCACCTGTGTGGGCAATGATTATGGCTTTGACGAGATCTTCGCTCGCGGTGTCTCCGCCTATGCCCAGTCCGGAGATATAGTCATCGGTCTTTCCACGAGCGGAAACTCGCTCAATATCATCAAAGCGCTTGCCAGAGCTCAGGACTTGGGCTGCATCACCATCGCTCTTTTGGGCGGTGATGGCGGCAAACTGGCAGGCTCCACAGACTATGAAGTGATCGTTCCGGCAAAGACCAGTGATCGCATCCAAGAGATTCACACCATCATTCTGCACATCTTAGTTGAGATGATCGAGCACGAGCTCTTCCATCTTCCCGAACCCACAGAACACTATGCATAAAGGATAAATCATGAACTATAAGAAGATATACATTCTCTCGGCTTTGTTACTCATACTCTCATTTGGATTGTGGGCAGATTATTATGCAGAAGTGGAAGATCTACAAGGCGATGACCTGCTCTATGGGCTCAGGGATATCATCTCCACAAACACATATTCCAGTTATAACGGCGCCAAAGTGTTCCTCTTTCAGGAGCTTGACAATGACGACGGGATGGTCGTCTGCGTCTATACCGGTGAAGAGTATTATATCGATGAAAACTATTCCGGTCAGACCAGCCCCAACACGGAGCACACCTATGCTCAAAGCTGGTTTAGTGATCCCGAATACAGCATCAAACGAGCCGACATTCACCACCTCTTCATCACGACCATGAATGTGAATTCCGCTCGTGGAAACCTGCCCTTTGGCAATGTCGCCAGCACAGCCGCTTCCACTGTTTATTATAGCCACACACCCCTTCAAAGCTATCGTGGTAACGACAATTGGCAACGCATGGTCTTTCAGGTGAATCCTGTGTATCAAGGCAATATCGCACGTGCTATCCTATATTTTCACACTCGTTATGACGACCCGCTTGTGCAAGGCGGAGTAGACATGCTTTCCACCTTGATTGCCTGGCATTATGCCGATCCGCCTGATGATGAAGAGCGCGCTCGAAACGATGCACTTCACGCCTTCCAAAACAACAGGAATCCCTTTGTGGATCGCCCGGAATTTGTGAATCGCGTCTGGAATCCCGAAGTTTCAGTCAGCGACGAGATCGCTAATGCCGTTCCTGAGCTTCGCATCGACAGCGTCTATCCCAATCCCTTCAGAGACGAGGTGAGGGTATCCGTGGACGCCAAGGACTCTCCAAAGCTCAGTGCCACGATCTACAACCTGCGTGGCGAGAAGATACGTGATATCAGCGGGGATTCAGCGCAGAAGTCTTTTTCTTGGGACGCTCGTGACTCTGCGGGACGTCGCCTTCCTTCCGGAGTCTATTTTATCCGCATCCAGTCTCAAAGCGCTTCTGCCACAAAGAAGCTGCTCCTCTTGAATTGAAGGATCCCGGCAAAAGATCTGATTAGGGAACAAATATTGCTCCCCGTTTTGATAGTATAAGCTTTATCCTCAGAGGAGGTGAATTATGCGTAAGATGCTATGTTTTCTTATGCTTGTCGCAAGTCTTAGCTTGGGTGCAAACCCGATTGTGCCCCGGGTCTTGCAGCAATTTTGGTTTACGGATTTCGATGATGTCATCCTGCAGTTTGGCCCCGAGGCTCACTACATTCATGGCGCGGGAGTCCAAGTAAGTGATGGCATCCACAGTGGCGCATATATCTTGGATTTCACCGGAATCCCGGATGGCTCTCCGATGAATGTCTATCTCAGTGAGATTCTTCCGAGCTTCAATGTCACACGTGAGCAGGGCTATCTCCTTCTGAGCTACGACTCCGGAGCTTGGGCTGAGGAGGTCAGCTGGGGACAGGGTAATAGCGGTGATCTGCAGTCGATCATAGCCACTCAGAGCATCTATCAGACCTCTGTGCAAGAGCCCCAAGGATGGTATCAGACGAACATCTGGGCAAAAAGCGATCATCCGGACTATGTGCAAAACTATTCAAGCAGCAGTAGTTGCACGATTCAGCTATATGTCCGAGATGAAGAAAGCGAGCCGGTCGAATCCGTGGCAGTCTTCTATGGAGACTTTAACGAAAACCCTTGGGCTACAAGCGATGAGGATGGCTACATCGAGCTGGAATTGCCCTGTGCTCGCACGCATCTGAAGGTCTATCATCCCGATAGTGAAGCCCCGATCTTTGATGAGCTATTCTTCGCTGAGCCCGCCGGATGTTATGTCTTCAATGTGGAATACTTTAGCACTTCGCTCGCGGATGATCATCTGATCCAAGCAATGGCTGTTTTCACTCTGTATCCGGGAGTTGTCAAGCCGGGACAAGTGCTCAATTTGAAGGTCGAACAGTCACGTGAAGATCCTGATCAGATCAAGCTCTATGACCTCAAGGGACGCTTGGTGGGAGACTATCCCTTTTTCAGCCGTTGGCAGCTGCCGAGTCTGTCATCCGGGATCTATTTTGTGCAAGTATCATCCCAAGGCAAGATCCTCGGACGCCGGCGCATCATCATGCTCCACTAGATATCAGCTACGATGCATCTGCGATATCTGAGGCGCATCTTCCTTTTGGTGGTGATGGCGCTCTCTTGGGCAGGTCTCTTTGCCCAATCTGCCGGACTGGCTTTTGAAACAGAAGAGCTCGTCTTTGTCGTCGAAGATGACGCGTGGATCTTTGAGGGAGATTTTATCTTTTCCAATTGCACAAATGACAGTCTTCGTCAGGATGTCTTTTTTCCAGTGATCCAAGATGAATACCAGAGCGAAGCGCTTGACATCGAAGTTCTATGGTCTTCCCAAAGTGAAAGTCTTTCTTTCACAGAGCTCGCCGGAAGAGGCTTCCGTTTTTGCCTGACGATGCCCCCCAAAAGCTCCGATATCCTACGCATCCGATATCGACAGGAGCTTGCAGAGCATAGAGCATCCTATGTCCTAAAGACCGCGAGAAGCTGGTCTCGGCCCTTGGCATATGGTTCCTACACCTTGTGGCTTCCGGAAAAAGCAGAGCTGATAGCCTGCCCATTTGATGATCCCCAGCGCATTACGAAGGATGGCAAGGACGGCTACTTCTGGGAGTTTTACGACTTTATCCCCGACTCCGATTTTGAGATTGTCTGGCGAAGATAACAAAAGAATTGACAAAAATCCCGCATCTAAAAAGATAGCCTACTATAGTGGGTGATTAGCTCAGTTGGTTAGAGCGCTACGTTGACATCGTAGAGGTCACTGGTTCGAATCCAGTATCTCCCACCACCTTTTTTTGGGTGATTAGCTCAGCTGGTTAGAGCGCTACGTTCACATCGTAGAGGTCACTGGTTCGAATCCAGTATCACCCACCACTTCCCCCTGAATCGTCACAATGCGAGAGCTATGTCCTTCATTTCATCATTGTTAACTTTCCATAGATTTGCGGCGAAGTGGCAAATAGGCTAAGTCCTTATTTTCTCACCGCTTGCACGCTCGACCGGTGAGCGACCGGTGAGGGAGGCATGAGGAGCCCTTATTTTGCAAGCATTTAGCATGACATTTTTCGCATAAACAAGGTTCTTTGATGACTGCCTAGCGGGCGCGCTTAAAAAAAGCTTTACAAGTTGTGGGCTTTTCTTAGGCTTTGCATTGAGGTGAATTTATGGAAAAAACCCTTGCTGCAAGCGGCAGCTACCGCTTCAATCGGATCAGTTTCTTCCTCAATGGAGAGGATATCGCGGTCGAGCTTCCTCCTGGAATCAGCACTTTGGATTTTCTGAACAAAATGATGCATATGTATGGCAGCAAATGCTCTTGCAATGAGGGTGATTGTGGCGCGTGCACGGTGGTGGTAGCTCAAGCGAGAGAGGGAGCAATCGTCTATGAGGCGATCAATTCCTGCCTATATCCTGCCGCAAAGCTGCATGGCAAACACCTGATCACGATCGAGGGGCTCGGCAGTCCCGAAGCGCTTCACCCCATCCAGACAGCCATATTGGAGCATCATGGCACCCAATGTGGATATTGCACACCCGGCTTTGTGATGAGCCTCTTTGCGCTTTTGGCGAGCATCGCGAACCCGGATAAAGCCGCGATTTTGGCGGCTTTGGAGGGGAATCTCTGCAGATGCACCGGCTACCAATCCATCCTTGATGCCGCCATGGAGCTCTCCGCCCTGTGCCCAAGAGCGGAGATCATGCCTGCTTTTTGTCAAGCTATCGAGCCGAAGCTCTTTTACTTTGACCGTCCTGCTGAGGACTGCGAAAAAACAGACACGCCTCTCCATCTGATCCGGCGCTATCACAAGGCGCGCAGCTCCGAAGAGATCTGTCGGCTTTTGGCAGAGCATCCGGATGCCGGCTTAATTGCCGGAGGCACAGACATCATGGTGCAAAAAAACATCGGCAGGCGCAGCTTTGAGCGGCTGATTGATCTGAGCGATATCCATGAGCTGGCGCAGATCCAGATGAAGCGCGATGGCATCCACATCGGAAGCGCGGTCACCTATTCCCAGATCATGGATTCCGGCATCATCAAGTGCGATCTGCCCTATCTGGTGGAGCTTTGCGGATTGATCGCTTCAAAGCAGATTCGCAATTTTGGAACCTTGGTAGGCAATGTGGCAAACGCCTCACCCGTCGGGGACAGTCTGCCGCTTCTGTTGGTGCTTGAAGCTCGGCTCGTCCTGTTGAGTCAAGCTGGACAGCGAGAGCTGCCGATTACAGATTTTTTCCTAGACTATCGCAAGACCGCCCTTGAAGCAGGGGAATTTATCCGCGAGATCGTCATCCCCATCCCGCCCAGAGATGCCTATATCAAGACGATGAAGAGTGCCAAGCGTAAGTCTGTGGACATCGCCTCGGTGGTGTCTGCCATCCGCATCCAAAAAGACGACACCGCGCTATTGGCGTTTGGCGGAGTAGCCGCCACACCTGCATTGAGCAAGGACTTCCCCGGCCTCTATCAGTCCGGAAGCTCGGCTGAAGCGATTGCCGAGCAGGTCGCGGGGGAATTTCGCCCTCTCTCGGACGTCCGCGGCAGCAGCGACTATCGCAGACAAATGATCAAAAACCATATCATCAAATACTTGGAGTTGCAAGATGGCAAAGCTTCCTTGGCATATTAGCGGTAAACTTCATGCCTGTGGCCGCTCTGCCTTCATCGCTGACGCGGCCCCTCTAAGAGGCATGCTCTATGCAAAGTTCTTCTATTCCCCGGTGGCACATGCCCGGATAATCACGCTGGATCTCGATAAAGCCAAGAGCTTCCCGGGAGTTCACGCGGTGCTTTCTGCCGAGGATATTCCCGGAGAAAACATGATTGGCCACGTGATGCACGATGAGCCTCTCTTCCCCACTGAGATGATCATGTATCGCGGACAGGTGCTGGCGATGGTGCTAGCCGAGGATGAATCCATCGCCGAGGCAGCGGTCGAGCTGATCGAGCTTGACTATGAAGAGCAAAAGCCCATCCTCACGATCGATGAGGCTGACAAAAAGCAGGATTGGTATATCCCTGAGCGAAAGATCGAAAGAGGCGAGATCGAACAAGCCCTATCTGAGAGTGTCCACAAGCTTTCGGGCACCTACATCAGTGGCGGTCAAGAACACTTCTATATGGAGTGCCAGAGGGCGCGCGCTATCCCGGTTGATCACGATCTGATCCACATCTATTCTGCCACTCAGAGCACGATGGAAGTTCAGGAGATCACCGCCAAAGTTTTGGGCATTCCGGCTCATAGAGTGGCAGTCGAAGTTCCCCGTCTGGGCGGAGCCTTTGGAGGCAAAGAACGCTCAGCAACTCTCTGGTCTGTCCTGGCAGGATTGGGGGCATTTCTCACACAGCGTTCTGTGCAAATCAAGCTTTCTCGAGATGAGGATATGCACTTCACAGGCAAGCGTCACCCCTTTGAAAGCGATTGGGAGATAGGCTTTGACAATGCAGGGATGATCACGGCGTGGGACGTCCTGCTAAAGAGCAATGGCGGCGCCTATGTGGATCTTTCCATCGCCATTTTGGAGCGGGCTATGTTTCACGCGGACAATATATACAGTCTGCCAAATGTCCGCATCAGGGGGCGTGCTTGCCGCACAAATCTTCCGCCAAACACTGCGTTTCGTGGTTTTGGAGGTCCGCAGGGGATCTTTGTGATCGAGAGCGCCATCGAAAAGATCGCGGCATATCTGGGCAAGGATCCGCTTGAGATCCGCAAGATTAATGCCTATCAAAATGGGGATATCGCCCCCTATGGGCAAACGATCACCGAGGCATCTGCGGGCGGGCTTCTGGATCAGGTCGCCAGAGATGCGGAATATACTCGGTTAAAAGAGTCTGTTCATGCCTTTAATCAAAGCCACAGATATCTGAGGCAAGGCCTGGGAATCACGCCCGTCAAATTTGGCATATCTTTCACCACCGCATTCCTAAATCAAGGTTCTGCCATGATCTGGGTGTATATAGATGGCAGCGTATCCGTCTCCTGCGGCGGAGTGGAGATGGGGCAAGAGCTGAGCTCCAAAATTGCCATGGTGGTGGCAAAAGTATTGGGCTTGGATCCTCAGAAGATACGCGTGGAAAGCTCTCATACCCAACGCATTGGCAATGCTTCACCCACAGCCGCATCGACGGGCAGTGACATCAACGGCAATGCTGCAAAGATTGCGGCGGACAAGCTCCGAGGCAAGCTCAGGCAAGCTGCCATCATGCTGATCAGAGAACGCTATGACATCATCCCGGATGAGATGATCTTTGATCAAAACATGATCTTCCCGGCGGGGTATCCAAAGCACTCTATCAGCTTTAAAGAGGCGGTGCGCCGAGCCCATCAAGAGCGCATGCCGCTAGGCGCATACGGCTACTACTCCACGCCAAATCTACACTTTGACCGCGAGAAAGGAGAGGGACGCCCCTTTCACTACTATGTCTATGGAGCGGCGATTTCGAGAGTGGAGCTAGATCTTCTGAGTGGGGAGCATCGACTGCTCAGCACCCACATCGTTCATGAAAATGGCAAGAGTTTGCATCCCGATATAGACAAAGGGCAGATCATCGGAGCCTTCATCCAAGGGATGGGTTGGTGCACGATGGAGGAAGTCGTGGTGGATGCCAAAGGGCAATATCAGAGCGGTAACCCCAGCACCTACAAGATTCCCGGCATCCGCGATCTTCCGGAGCAGCTTGAGCTTAGGATGATCACAAGCAAATCCGCCGAAGCGAGTGTCTTCGGTTCCAAAGCAGTGGGCGAGCCGCCCTTCATCTATGGGATGTCAGTATTCTTTGCTCTGCAAAGCGCTATCCGCAGCGTCAATCCTGAAGCAGAGCTCACGCTTCCGGCGACAAACGAGGCGATCGTATCGGCTCTGTCATCCTCTACATAAGTCATTCAGGACTTCGAGCAGAGCTTTCTTAACGACCGGCTTGGGCACAAAGGCATCAAATCCGCTGCGCATCAGGGAGGGCTTGTCTCCCTCTGAAGCGTATCCGGTGACAGCTATGATCTTTAGATCCTGACGCAGTTCCTTGATTTTGCCGGTTGCCTCAAAGCCATCCATAATAGGCATCTGCAGATCCATCAGGATCACGCTTCCGGATGGCAGAATATCGAGATTATCCAGCGCGTCTTCGCCATTACGAGCTTGGTGAAGGACCACCCCGCTTTTGCGAAGATAGTGCTTAAAAAGCATCAAGATGCTGTGCTCATCATCGACCACCATCACATGCTTGCCGGAAAGCTCCACGCCTCGAGACTTGATGGCTTCTGGCTCTTTTTCTGCCGGTTTGGAGTGGATTTTAATGGGAATCTCCAGATAAAAGCTGCTCCCGACTCCCGCAACTGATTCAAAATACAGCTTCCCACCCAAGATCTCAGAGAGCTTTTTGCTGATGGGCAAGCCCAAGCCCATTCCACCTACTTTTCGCGTATTCACATTCTCCGCTTGGGCAAAGATGTCAAAGACTTTGTCTTGCCGGTTTTGGGGAATCCCGATGCCACTGTCCTTGATGAAATAGCGAATTCGGTCAGATCCCAGCAGTTCATAGCCAAAGACGATCTCGCCTTCTTCAGAAAAACTGATGGCATTTTTGAAGAGATTGTGCAGGATCATGTTGATCTTACCCGCGTCCGCGTAGATCTCGGGCTCTGAGATGGATTTGTCGCGGCTAAATCGAAGCGATAGTTTGCTCTGCTTGCCGGAGGCATTGAGTATGTCTCGCAGGCTTTGCTGATTTTGTTCAAAATGCTCGCTCATTTTGAAAAGACTGGGCTGGGGCAGAGACTGCTTTTGATCATTTAATGAGAGGCTGAATATATCCTGCAGCAGGCGCATCAGGTGATTGCCGCTTTTGTGGATCTGTTGAGCGTATTCCGGGATATCGGGGGATTTGGGATCTACTTCCATGATCTGTGCGTAGCCCAGGATATGATTCAAGGGCGTCCTAAGCTCATGATTGACGATTCCCATGAAAGTGCTTTTGATGCGATTGCTTTCTTCGGCTTGGTCGCGGGCTTGGATCAATTGATTCTCATAATCACGTCTTTCAAAAGCTGCGGAGAAAAGTTTTGCTGCCATCTTTGCCATGGTGATCTCGATGTCCTTCCAGTCCCTTTTGTGATTAAGGCTGTCAAAACCCAAGAAGCCGGCTAACTCTCCCCGGCGCTTGATCGGCACATCGAGCACAGACAAGATGTCTTGCATCTGCAGGATCTCCATTTCTTGCCCCCATGATACCGGCAAATTAGCGACATCCGGCACAGCAAGATACTCCCTCTTTTCAATGGAGTTGATCCAATTGGGGATCATGGACAGCGGAATCTCTCGCAAGACGTCATCTTGGCTGTCCACTCCATCTCGACACCATTCATACTCAGACGAGAAGGTCTTAGCGGCTTTGTCCACGCGAAAGATATGCACTCGATCCAGGTTTAGGAGCTTGCCCAACTCCTCCAGGCTCTGCTGAGACACCGTGTCCAGATCTGTCGCGCGGGATTCCAGCAAGTTGGAAGCAAGGTTTTGCAAGACAGCGTCTACTTTGCGCTGAAAATAAAGCTTCTGCATCGTCTCCATACGATCGGTAACATCGGAAGATGTGCCACATAGAGCTATCGGCTCTCCCATGAGATCCTTCACCAAAGCGGTGCGCACTTCCACGAAGATCTTCCGATTGTCTTTTGTATAGTTTGCCACTACTCCTCGATATGAGCCATGCTTAAGCGTCGCTTCCAAGACTTCATTTTGGGTGGACCCTGCCTCGGGATCGTCGCCATAAATACTGATGTTTTTCCCGACCAACTCACTTCGATCAAAGCCTGAGATCCGGCATTCAGCGTCATTGACATAGGTGATCACTCCTTCCAGATCGGTAATCGTCACAGCGTCGCCGATCTGCTCCAGAGCCAAGCCTTGGATACTGAGTGAGTTTAAGAGATAGTCTCTTTCATCAAGGCTCTTTTTGAGAAGATTCTTGCTAAGATTGATCTCCGAGATCATGCTGCCCAGCTTGCTGAAAAAAGACATTATCCGAGCTACTTTCTCTTTGGCATAGTGAGGAACTCTATCTACTGCTGCTAAGTAGTCTTTTTCCACAAAGCCATATATCTTTGCTTGTTCTTTGAAGAAATTCAGATCCACCTCTGTATCTTCAAAGAAAAACTGACCAAAATAGAGATTGGCAACATGCTTGTCTTCCACATATAGCGGAGTGGCTATATCCCACAGCTGGTTTTGGCATCTGTAGAGCTGAAACTCGCCGCTGGGGATATCGTCCGCGAATACAGTGTCGCTTTGGATGCATTTCTCTAGGCAATCAGGGTGTCTACGATGGAAGATCTCACAGATGTCCTGCCAACCAACCTTTATCAACACATTGCCACTAAGGTCAATCACCGCTGTGGTGTAACCCGTGATCTCATAAAAATCCTCTAAGAGGATCCGGATCTGCAAGAGATCCAATTCACTCGCCTGTCCTGCACTATGTTTGTCCGACTTGGCTTCTCGGTCTTTCGGCATAAAACTTCCCATGTCCATCGATTTTGATATTATAGCTCTGAGCTAAGTTTGATCTTGGCAAAGATGTATTTTGCAAAACTAACCGATAGAGCCAATTGCGTCAAGCTAAAATTTGCAGTTCCCACAGATGCCGAGGATATCCGATGAGCTATCTCGCAGCTGCCACATTGAGTATTAAGCCGCAGAATGAGCATATCTCCCCAGATTCTGTGTAGCATCGGGTAAAAGCAATATTTCGCTTGACACAATCCTGCCGGAAACCCTAATGGAGCGAAGGAATTGTCCAAATGAAGACATGCATTATTACGAATTCACATCCGAGCAACGATGTTCGCTTGTATTACAAACTGGGGATGAGTCTCACAGCTCTGGGAGAAGTGCATATTATCTCCACAAACGGACTGGTAAACCACTACATTAATCCCTATCAGAGGATCGTTAATGCCGGATCTCCCATCAAAGCTCTGCCACATATCTACAGAGAATGCAAAGCGATCGCTCCTGATCTGGTGATTTGTGTGGAGCCGCTCACTGTCCCCGTCGCGCTGCTGCTCAAAAAACGCCTTGGCTGCAAGGTGATCTTTGATGTGCATGAATTCTTTGCTGAAGCTCATGCCGAGCGAAGTCATTGGCTTTTCCGTCCCTTTGTAAGGCAGATATATCTTGCTTTCGAGCGCTTTCTAGCACGCCGGGCAGATGCCGTCACAGCGGTCAATCAAGAGATCCTCAATCAGCTCTTCCCCGCCAATGCCCATGCCAAAAACTTCCTGGTGATGCCAAACTACCCCGTAAAAAACGTCTGGGACTACCAATGCGATATCCCCGGATCCTTGGCCCGTCTTTGCGCCATGCGCTTTGATCTGATCTATGTGGGCGGAATCACCAAAGATCGCGGAATCTTCAAGATCCTCAAGTGCGCCACGCTGCTCAAAAATGAATTTCCCCTGCTCAAAATCCTGATCCTAGGCAAGTTTCACGATCCCAACATCGAAAGCCAATTTATTGATAGCATAGACAGCTACAACCTCAACGCCGTGATCTACTATCAAGAGTGGATCCCGCCGGAGAAGATCGGACTGCTGCTGAAGCGCTCACGCTATGGATTGTGGCTATTCAATCCCAAAAACAAACGCATGCGCATGGCGACCCCGCTCAAGGTTCTGGAATATCTCGCGGCAGGACTGCCGGTGATCAGCGTCAAGACGCCTCTCATGCAAAGCGTGATCGGAGTGAACAAGCTGGGAGAGCTTTCCTCCTATAGAGCGCGTGACATCGCCAAGAGCATCGCCAAGATGCTGCGCATGCCGGACGCTGAATATGACGAGCTCAGCACACGCTGCTCCCGGATCGCGCAGGAACGATTCAATTGGGAAAGCCTTGAAGAGAAGTTCTTTACCCTGATCAAGAGCCTCTGATGAAGATCCTTTATATCAGCTATTTCTATCCCCCTCTGGGTGGACCCGCCGTGCTTCGGAACCTCAAGACCGTCAGATACTTGAGCGAAGCCGGCGCCAAAATCACACTGATCACCATAGATGAGATCGAATATGCCTATTGGGATCCTTCCCTGAACTCACTTTGCAGCGAAGAACGCCTGATCCGCACCCCCAGCTGGGACCCTATGGCGTTGATGCGCAAAGTCTTTGGGAAGAACAAATCCACCAGCGGATACATCTACAAAAGAAGCCCGGAAAGCCTCAAACTATTCTTGCGCCGCCTCTATCCCATAGACGACAAGATCGGCTGGCTGCCTCATCTGATGAAAGCCGGGCGCAAAGCCATGCAAGCCGAGGCATTTGATCTCATCTATGTATCCTGCGGTCCCTTCTCTTCCGCGATCGCTGCCTACAAGCTTGCCGAAGAATTCCGGCTCCCCTTGGTGGTGGACTATCGGGACTATTGGACTCTGCTGTCGGATTATGACCTCATGGGCAATCCGCTGAAAAGACGCCATAACAGAGCTTGGGAGAGCCGCATCTTGCGCCGCGCCGACCTCATCGTCTCCGCCACCAAAGGCATCGCGGATGATCTGGCAGAGCACTTTGACCCTCAGATCAAAGACAAGAGCTTCCTCCTCTTTAACGGCCACGATGAAGCGGACTTTGAGGATCTTCCCCAAGAAAGACCCTCCAGCGACTTCTATAGCCTAGCCTATTTTGGCAACATCTACGCCCGCCGCAGCCTCAAATATCTATATCGCGCCATAGAAGAGATGGATCGGGAAGGGCTCATCCCCGCCAAGCTCAGAATACGGCTCTATGGAAATTTTAACCGTGAACTATATGATGAGATCGCCCATAGCGGAATCAAAGAAAGGATATCCGTCCATGATCAAGTGCCCCATCGGGACGCACTGATCAAGATGCAAAAAGCAGATGCCTTGATCCTCATCATCAATAGCTCCAGCCCCAAGGGAACTCTCACTTCCAAGATCTTCGAATATCTCCGCCTTGGCAGACCGATCCTGGCAATGGTGCCCCCAAAAAGCGAAGCCGCTGACCTGCTAAGGGAATGCGGAGTCCACAGCATCTGCCCCATGGAATCCATATCTGCCATCAAAAGCTGCCTCAGCCGTCTCTTTGATCAGCGCCACCAAGCTCCCGGGCTGGCTCCAGCTCTTGCCAAATATGAGCGCAAAGCCCAAGTGCAAGAGCTCTCTAAGAGGCTGGAAAAGCTCATCTCAAGCAAAGATCCCAAAAGCTGAGTTCGGCAGAATCACAAATGTCTTGACATCTTTGGCGCCAATCGAAGATTGTAGGCATGAAAAAGATCTTGAATATTCCTGGCTTATGTGAAAGGACCATGGGCTTGCTGATCGCCCTTTTAGCGCTCAACACCATCCCGATCTCACTAAGTGCCAGAAGCATTTGGTCTCGCCCACTAAGCGTTTTCAATAGCGAAAACTATGTTTTTCAGGGACATACCGCCGCGTCTCCGGATGGCTCATATGCCCTATTGTGGTCAATGATGAACGAAGCTGGAGATCGCCAGCCCTGTTTTCAACGCTTTAGTGCCACCGACCAAGCACTGAGTCCACAGCCCCTGCTCATCTCCAATGCTCAAGGCAAAGTACCCTGGCGCTTCTCCCGCGCCTCCAATGGGAACTACTTCATCCTAGCCAGGGGAGACTATGAGTCACTGCTGCTTTTGATCGATCCTGAAGGAAACTTGATAAACGTGGCTGCTACCATAAACTGGAGTATCTCCGCTGAGAGCAGGGTGGAACTTGTGCCGGATCTCTTCGGAGGCGCTTGGCTGAGCCTGCAGATCTCCCGCAGCTCCGCTCCTAGACGCATCAATCACTACAACGCTGCCGGTGAAGCCGCTATCCCCGGATTCATGGAGATCCCCATCAACAACAATCTTTTCAGCGACATGAGCATCATCGTGCAAGGAGACAACTCCGCGATCTGCGCATACAATCACCGCAGCAACGCACGAATCCTCCATCTCACAAGCGATCTTCAGGTCATCCGAGACTATAGCTTCAGCTTCTCAGATGATCCCATGGTGGACAGCAAGGTCTTTGCTGACGGCTCTGGAAACCTCATCTGGATTGGTAATATGAACGCATTCATGTTCCACCAGAAAATTCAGGTCATGAAGACCACTGATCAAGGCGACCTCCTCTGGGATCAAAGCATCAGTTTCGACAACCCCAGCGGAAATGTGATAGCATGGGATGCAATAGCTATGGCTGATGGCTCCTACGCTTTCGCTATGATTACTCGGCCATCAACCAATAGCCCAAATCTCAGCTTGTTTGCTCAACGCTTCAACAGCGCCGGCGGTCTTTTCTTTGGATACCAAAACCGACAGCTTGATCTCGAGCCCTTGGATGCTCAGGCCGGGCTCAGCCTGAAACTGATTCCCGGCATAGCCGGAAGTAGCTGGGCAATGATCAGTAAATATGACCCAACCGACTGGGTATACAAATTCGCTTGCCTTTATATCCAAGCAAATGGCATCCATTGGAGCAGCGAGCAAATCGTACATACTGAGCCCTGGCACAGTCATTTTGGCGAGATCGGCATGGATGGGCTCAGGAAAGGCAACGACCTGGCACTCATTGCACAGACTCATTCCGACGGCCTGTCCAAGATCCTCCATAGCACTATCTCCAGCACCGGAGTGATCCTCTCAGAAAGCACTCTGGCAACGTCAAAAGCCGCCATCTTGGACGAGCACAGCATCCAAAGCATCGGAAGCAATTTGTTCTGTGCTTGGACTGAGGATATTGAGCCCTATCTATGGCCACAGAGGAAGGAAGTGATCCGTTTCCAAATGGTAAATTCTCGAGGGGAAAAACTGCTTGCTCAAGATGGAGAGATCAGGTCAGGCGGAGTTCCCCAAGATTTGATTGGGCTAAGTTCCCTCAGCCTTCCGAATGGCAATCTGCTGCTCTGGTGGATGGAGAACTCACCCCCTGCTCGCCTGCGAGCGCAGCTGTTTGATTCTGGCGGAACTGCTCTTTGGGAGGAGGAGGGTAAACTGATCATCACAGATGATCATCTGAGTTTCAGATCCATCATGGCAAGTCATTATCAAGGAGACATCTATTTTGTCTGGGACCGTGATTTTCAAGGTGAGATCAGAGGCCAACGCCTGGTGAACGGGATCCCGCAATGGGAAGCGGACGGCAAGGTCTTGATCAATTCTGCCTCCACCCTCTTTCCGGCACCTTCGGGAGTGAAACTCAGGGCTTTGGATGGCAACAGTCTGCTCTACTCCTGCGGAGAAGCGCAAGGCATTGACATCTTGTATTACACCTGCATAGCAATGTGGCGCTTTGACCCATCCGGACATGCATCTTTAGGGTTTGACCGAGGAGGAAGGCAAGTGATGACACACTTTGACGGCTACCACAAGAGCCTCGAATACATTGGCTGGCATCTCTCTCCTCAGGGATACATCGTGAGCGCTTATACGTGGGATGGAGAATACTCTCCCTATGACTTCGCTTATCACTTTCTTGTCACCGGCACCATCCATCAACTGATCAGTCTGGACGGAGTCTGCCAATGGAGCTCTGACGGATTTTGGATGCCTCAACAAATGCTGCCTCTTGGCGCCGACACGGATGCTTATTATGCCTATGTAGATGCTTGCATCATAAAGCGAGACTATGAGCACAGGGAGCTCTTCCGAGAATATCTCGGCGCTTTTGCCAGCGAGGCAATAGAAACACAAGCGGGAGTCTATATCGGTATCGCAGACGCTATAAACCACTTTAGCTTCACCAATCAGGGCGAGCTTTCTTGGCCGGGGGATGCACAATATACACAAAACTATTTCCCAAATACACAAATCTGCGCCCTGGGAGGTAATGCCTTTTTCTTTTGGAAGGAGAAGACCTTGAACTACACTTTTTATGATTACAATGCCAGCCCCTTGCTACTACAGGGTTTCACCCGAAACTCTGGTTCATCCTCCCATGAGCAAAACAGCCCCGCTTGGGTATCCGCCATCACCCTCAGCCTTGC
>Ga0334895_1000602_pt1 | contig 45981 bp, 80 predicted proteins | sample GraSluR3_MG_7_FD_207229 | JGI IMG/M metagenome (GOLD analysis project Ga0334895, IMG submission 207229) | Sludge microbial communities from methane-producing bioreactor in Wageningen University, Netherlands - Granular Sludge_31_05-R3 | ecosystem: Engineered > Bioreactor > Anaerobic >... | reverse complement strand
CACCATTTCGGCTAATTTTGAGGGTGAAATTTACAACTTTTAAAATTCGGCAATATCTGAAAATAGCATGGTTGAGCGATTATTAAAAATGATATATTGTGTTCCGTATGGGATACAATATAACCCCAGAGACAAAAAAAGAGCCCCTCTTTCGAGGGGCTTGGAGGAGGAGAGCCTGCCTGGAACAATTCCCAGACAGGAGGGAGGGTTTTAAATTAGAATTTCAATATCTTAAATCCGTATAACAGAATTAAGATAATAGCCGGTACGAATACCAGCCAGAAGGCCATCTTTCGAGTTGTTTTCATGTTTAATCTCCTTTATTCAATATGTTTTAATTCAGATACCTGAAAGGCCGCCCGAACCTTGGCCTCAGCTTCGGCCTCGGTTACCGGAAATCCAGCGTTAGCCATAACCAATTTAAAATATTCCATTGCCTTCTTGGCTTTATCTACTCCGCTTAGATCAGGAAAAGCGTCTTCAACAAAATATATCGCCTCATCGGCAAACTGCACTCCGGCTTTAAGGCGTGCTAAAAATTTCTCTTTTTCTTCCTCGGTTTTCAGGTATTTGTTGATCAGAAATGCCACGATAACCGGAACAATCGTTAATATTAAATTCTGTAAGGTTTCACCCCAGTTCATTTTTTACCTCCTTTATAATGCCATCCGTCTTCATCTATCCAATAAGGAAAACTTCCATCAGGCTCATTATCATCGCCTTGCTTTTGCATTAGGTCATCAATAGCCTCCTTTTTCTTCCTCTCCCAATATTCGTTATAACTATTGATATAAATTTCATAGTCTTTCTGAATCAAAGCCTCTAATACTTTTTCGTTATATTCTTTTGAGTAATAATTAATTTTTTCCTGTATCTCATCTTTGGTTTCCTGAGCCCATCTCATTAACCAGTTGACAACTTCCATCCAGGCTTTTTGTTCAGTTTTAACAACCGTCCAGGTTAAGGAGTGCATAAGGTCAGGCGAGAGATACCAAGCGAAATCAACTATCTTTCGGTAAAAATTCAGCCATTTATCAATCTTTTGCAGATATTCATCTTTCGGGCAGGGTTTTTCTGGGAAGGTATCATAGAGTTTTTGAAATAGCTTGAGGGTTAATTGGTGATCATAGTGGTCAATGGGAATAATAATATCTTTGAGACAGGAAACAATAAGCAGATCGAGGAATAAGCGTTTGAGCATTAGTTCAGTATTATGTCCTCATAAAAGCAGAAAAACATATCATCGGGAACCTCAAAATAATCCGGTTCTTTCACCCTTTCAAACAATTTAATGAGTTTAGGATACATCCGATCCTTTTTCTTCCTTCTGGTTTTCTTCGGAAAAAATACTACCGGTTGCTCATCACAGGTTTGATATTCTTCTTCATCGTCAAAGTCAAAAATATCGTTCATGGCTTAAATAAACTGTAGAATTTCTGAAAGTTAGGGAGCCAGTATTTGTTTAAATTATTAGGGTCATTATCAGCCCCTATTGGACACCATTTATCCCCGAAATAAAAAATAAATCCTGGATAATCGCTTTTCTTTTTCCCATTGGCAAGGGTATCAGTATGCCATCTTTTGGTATCTTTTATCAATGTTGACATCGTCCATTCAGCTTGGGTTCGCAAATCAGTATCGATTGCCCCTTGCGCCAATACTCCAAATTCCCTTCCCTTTCTACCCTGTTCAGCCATGCGAACGGCCAGCATAAAAGCATACGGATTGACCAGTAAGGGGTATTGTTTCAAGGTATTTTTGTAGGTTTCCAAATACGCTTCAACCACAGTAAATATGGTTTCAATTTCACTGATGAATTTAAAATGGGTTCTAACGTTTTCCACGTTAACCTTTTTGTCCTGTTGACTTTCTTCCTCATCCTCCTTTCTGGGTCGAAAAGCAAAATAGATAGCGATGATGATAATTGCAAGAACAACAAGAGTTATGATGTGAATCACCTGCCTACAATAGCCCAAACCTTGTTAATGAACTGGGTAATTAAAATTCCTATTCCCATTGCAACCAATCCAATATAGACACCATGGCGAGCAACTTCTTTTTCAAGCTTTTGCATTCTTCTTTCTTGGGTTTCTAAGCAATCACAAACCTTTTCTAATCTGTCGTTCGTTATTCTTAATCTTTCATTTTGAACTGCCAATTTCTGAAAAAGAGCAAAAATTTTCTCATCCTGTTCGCCGTTAGTAAAAATTCCGCCCCTTTTTTCATCAGCCACGATGTCACCCTCTATCAAAAATTAAAAATTTGCATATTCGTAAGGCTCAAGTTTTATCTGAATATTTGCTTTTTTGTCGTTAGATTGGGCAAAACAAACCATTGTTCCGTTATTATAAATTTCTATTTTATAAACAAAAGGTTCGGTAAAATCATCTAATTTTCTTTTCTTATCTTTTGGAAGGGTTTTTTCTAATTTGGTTTTGATTGCAGAAATTAGATTTTTATCCTGTTGGGGATTGTTTATAGTCTTTACAACCTTCCGCTTTTTCCCACCAAAATTAAATTTAAACAAAGTAAGATTAAGATCCATTTTTTACCTCAATTCACAAAAGCCATTTTCACAAACTATCTGTTTTTTAGGGAGTTTTCTACTTTTCGGCTCAACCGACGCATATTCCAAATGCCCTTTCTTGAACAATTCGGTTAATTCTTCCTGTAACGTCACGTGATGATAGATAATCCAATTCGGGTATTGAGCAGAGATATAAGCTTGAATGTTCGACCATTTTCCTGCATAGTACTGGTTATCCCAAACGTGGCAATTCAATTTTTCAGCCTCTTCCCATCCGTAGCTAATCGCATGAGCATTATGGATATTACCCAAGTTCAGGATAAAAACCACATAACAGTCATACCCTAAAGCTGCATAGGCTACATAGGGGTTGAAATTAGCAAACCCATCGCAATCGTCACGAAAGGGAATTTTCTTGATTATCGCTCCAGGTTTATTTACGTCAGGAACTTCACTTAAAGTAAACTCAATTGGAGTTACTCGATAGTCTTCATAACCAAATATCTCTTTATCTGATACCCATCTTGACCCCACTTGTCTGTGCCAGTATTCAATCCTATCTGGCGAGGTCACGTATTCGGGAATCTCAATGTAATCTTTTGGTAAAGGGGTAGGAACAGGGTCTGGCTTTCGGCAACCAAAAACAGAAAAAGCAAGAACAATTATCAGCAATATCAACAGTTTATTTCTCATCTTTATCAGTCCTTTGATATATCCCCATCAGGTAAATAAACCCGACAATTCCGATAGCAACAGCAAGAATTTTCCACAGCAAGCCAATCACCTATTTTGCAGTTTTTAAAGCGGATACATCCGTCTTGACTTTTGCCAATTCAGCTTTAATTTCTTGTAGCTGTTCCTCAATGCTTGGTAAGGGTTCAGGATTGGGATGTTCCTTATCCCAAAGTGCTTTTTCTTCTTCAGTCGTTTCAACAATCTTATCCTCAACCGTTTTCCAGTTACGAGGGTTGTAATCAAATCCTTCGGGAAGTTCAGGAGCAGGATTGTCGAATGTATTCCACCATAAGTCTTTAGGAAAATCTGGAGTATGCACGCTTTTAAGAACTTGGAATGTTACCTTATTCATAACATCGCTCACGATACAATCACTCCTCTTCTTAGTCGATGTGGAGAGGCTTGGTAAACTGGGGAATTATAAGGTGTTCCGTGGTTTCCGTTGCCAGAGAGGTCTATTATAGAATTGGGGGTATAATCACCTGCTCGGTAGAAATCAAAAATCAAATCACCACTAGATAAAGTATCACTATCATTATGTGTACTTAGTGTTGCCTCTATGTATTGTATGTTTGATTTTGACGGAGAACCATAAATACTCTGGAAATCGTCTATGTGTAATTCCCATGAATTCCATCCTATAGCCAAATTAGCAGAGGTAATATTACCCCAATATCGGTTGCTAATATTTGCTCCTAATGCACAAGCAATATAAGCTATCTTATTAAGCGCAGTCTGGTCTTTTATATAAACCCATATTTTGATTATCTGGCCAGTTACATCCTTCTGAGAAATTGTTTTATACATATTGGCGATTTTTGAGGCTGTGGATGTTTTTGTTAGGTTTAAAGCTGCTCCACCTTCTTGATATGTTGTTGTATTTTGCGATACTGCTCCATTAGCATCCGTCCATCCCGTTGTTGCGTCCATCGAATCTAATAGCAATGGAGCAGGTGTTCCGCTCGAAAACTCATCCATTCTCCATTGTCCAACCAACCCCTGCCAAACCCTATCCGCTCCTCGCTTGTGGTAAATTTCGGCGATTTCGTTATCGGTCAAGGCTCGGTTGTAGATTCGCACATCAGCCATCATAGCATCTAAAGCATTGGTGAAAACAACTCCTAAATCATTCAAATACGCCTTTATCATAACCACATCAACCCCATTGGTTTTACCATTGCCAGATGATGCTACAGTACTTGTTTTGTTTAAGTCGATAAAGCCATATACATTTGTCTCATCGTAAACCAATACAAGGTGATGCCAATTTGCGGTTCCAAGTGCAATATTATAAGATACAGAATTTTCGGCTACGTAGTTTTTAGTTCTGTAAAACACTATTTTCCGTGTACCACTGTTATAATCATAGCGAATGGCATATTTTACTTTTGTTCCAGAATCTGATTGTTGCAATATATAATAGGCACCAGCGGATATTTCGGTATTAAGTTTTATCCAACAAGACATTGTGATAGCTCCGCCTGTTATTCCCAAGTCGCTATTTACTCTTACATATTTAGCTCCGTCAAATTCTAACGCCATCTCTATACCCTCGGAATCCAGATTCGGAGTTTCTCGAAATAGTAATTGCCGCTCAAATTATTCGCACTCGGACCTGTCCTCGCTATTTTGCTCTCAACCACATCATAGGCTTCTAATCCTGCGGTATTGATTGATAATTGAAATCGTAAGTTGTCTCGATAGTCTTGAGTTGAATAAAGAGCCAAGTCACCGCTTACCAAGCTTGAATACGCCGTGTCCCAATCCTCGCCATATTTTTTTGGGCTGTAGTAATAGGTGTATTCGATATTTTTTGATGCCGCCGCCGTCTTCGCCCATCCGACACATTCCAGCATGATAAAACCAGAGGGGTCGAAGTTGGGGGGAAAGGAAAAATTGAAGCCAAGGGGTTCTTCGGTTGTATCGTCTAACGCATAGACATACTTTTTAAGGATATACGTACCAACAAGAGTTTCGAGCCCTGGAAAAATTAAAGCAACAGGATAAAAGTCTTGAAACTCAAAAACAGTCGGTTGAGGCGAAGGTAGATATTTATCAGGTGGGGTTGGACCTTCAATAACAGTTAAAGCGTCAAACCAGACAATATCGCCATTTGTTTCTGAACCAACATTTAAAATTACATTTGTGGGGGTTGCGCCTGTCGTAAAACTTCCCGTCTTATACTCGCCAGTCGTGTTTGTAGAAGTAATTGATAAATTCGAGCTTCCGCCTGTTGTCCACGCTTTAGCAGTATCGCCAGCAGTGGCTTTCATCCAAATACGGATAGAATAGGTTGTCGAAGGTCGCAAATGTCGAAAGGTGTATTTTGCTCCTTCATTGCTTGCTCCAGCAGAAGTGACCTTGAGAGCGTTGCTTCCACCGAATCCATCGTTGACCCCAGTGTCTTGAGCTAAAGTCGCTGTCCCGATTTTTTCCCAGCACCACGGAAGAGTGCTGGAATCGACAATTTCAAAAGAACCGTTTTGGACGAGAGAGAGGCCTTGGATTAAATTTGAAGGCGAAATTCCCGAATCAATTGGGTTGCCGTTAGCATCAAATTCGGCAAGATTCCCTTCTATAGCATCGGTGTCTTTATCAGCCTTTCCGTTTATATCTCCGGATTCGGCTTCATCGCCGGTTGATTTGTACCATATATACCAACTTGTACCGGCTTGAGCGGAATGGAATAATACCGTTGAACACCGTTTCATTCCAGTAGTTTCTTCGGCTCCCTCATAATCAACCTGAAACTTTCCGGTTCCTGAAACGGTGCCGGTATAAGCTTCTTCTATAAGTTGAGTTCCGCTTTTATCGTTATTTTGCCAAATTTCAACTGTTGAAGAAGGACTATCATCTTTAATGTGATCATGAACGGTAGAAACTTTATAAGGAGAACCTGATGGAACGGTTATACTTTCAGCATTAACTTGAGTTCCTTCTATGACATAATTGAATTTATCAACCATTATTCTGATCTCCAAACGACTGGCACAATTTTAAATATTCCACTTGCTACGGTATAAGGATTATCTCCGTCAATGACCTTGATATCATAAACATAATTCTTCGCCGTTAAGTCTCTGGTATGGGTTGCTAATACATAGGCTTGGCAGGTTCCTAAAGTAGCGGCCACTAAAGCGATCCCGCCGTTGTCGGTAGTGAGTTCAATTAGAGCGTCAATGTCGTCATCTTCATGATCTTCTTTGACCGTTAAACGAATAGCTTTACCGGTAAGATCAAGATCATCGCCGTTCTCATCGTTAATTTCAATATCTATGGTTTGATAGTCACCCTGATAGAGTTCTATGTCTTGAGGTGTTATCGCCATCGGTTCATCACCCCGATAATATCCACGTCATGTTTTGATCCAGTTAATGAAATTTTGTTTTTCTGTCCGATTAATTCCTGTTTGTTAATCCGGCATAAAAGCTCGGTAAGGAAAAGAATCGCTTGAATGGTTCCACTTGAAATACCTGATCCTGAAAGTTCAGAGAGATAATCAATGAGAGTTGTAATCTCACCATTGGTCAATCCTGATCCTGAAAGGAGAGTTGAAAGTTGAAGTAATGCGGAAATAGTACCAGAGGAAACGCTTGAGCCGGAGAGGGAGAAAACTTTCCCAGTAATTACCTCAATATCCCCGGAACTTTCAGCGCTTCCTAATAATTCAGCGATGTATCCAAGTACCGCTTCAATCGTTCCCGAACTTTCAGCGCTTCCTGAAACCTCAAATATCTTTCCGATAGCGGCTTCAATACTTCCACGTGAGGCTCCTGATCCAACTAATTCAGATAAAAGATTGAGAAGGGTTGATATTTCTCCAGAAGATAAAGAACTTCCAGAAAGAAAACCGATTAATCCACTAATCGCCTCAATCGTTCCTGAAGATATTGATTCTCCCGTAATCTCGGAAACAAGGTTTAACAGTCCAGCTATATTCCCAGAGCTTATTCCGTTACCGGCTATTTCAAAAAGAAGCTGTCGGAAAGCGGCGATGGTTCCAGAAGATAGGCTTGATCCAGAAATTTGAGAGACATAACCCAGCAGTGCGGAAAGCTGTCCAGAAGTGAGGGCTGAACCTTCTAATGATATTTCATGATCCGCTCCGGTTGTCGGCTCTCCGTAGCGGTACTGTCCATAACGAAACTCACCGTATCGTGCCATTAGTCAATATCAAAAGTGCAACCCTGATCTGGAATAGTGAGGGTTTCTCCAGCCGCTGGTTGTTTAGCGGTAGGTAGAGCAAAATAAGCAATAATATTTCCTTCTGCTAAAGTTGCTAACGTAGTAATAAACGCCCAGGTAATGGCGGATGAAGCGTTTTCCGCCCAAGCATCAAAAGCCACAGCTCCGCTATTTTTTATGGTTTGCTTTCCGCCGACATCAGCCGGCGCATTAAAAGAAATGGTTTTTCTTTCGTAATTAGTATCATCTTCTTCAACAACTGTAGCTAAAGTTGTCGTGTCGTCAATAGTTGCGGTCGCCAAACCTAAATACATGGTATCGGTTCGGAATAAAGTGTTCAGTGCTACATCAGCTCCAGCATTTGATAATTCCCCTGTTTCCATTTAAATGCCTCCTATAATAGTGCGTAAATTTTCTTTACTCCAGAACTTATTGTCCCCTGTGCAATTCCTACTCGTTCATAAGCATTTGGTGAGCCTTCAGGGGTCAAGTATCCGGCTGATTCATCAGTTTTTAAATGATCGCCTGGGTTGGTTGCTCCAGAAACATTTGCTAAAACCAAACCTTTATGACAAATCCAACCTTTTTCTCCATCTGGAATATCTTGTAAAAGAATTCCAGCCCATTTAGTATCTCCGGCAATGGTTGCATGAGAAACGGCTAATTCTCCGCTCCAGATAACAACATCGCTTTTATTTAGATCGTTTCCCGAATTATTTTCTACTTCTAAAACCAGTCGATCACCAGAAGCTTCGATAAACTTTCTTCGATCATAAACGGTTGCCTCTTCGGAAACCATAACCACCTTATAGAGCATAAGCCCATCGGTAGGTTCTTCAGTAACACAGGATACATAACCATCCTCAGTGAGATAAATGTAATTGGTAGTATTGTCGTTTAAAGTTAATTCAGATTTACTGGAGGTCTCAATGTATCGGTTCCCAATTAAAGCATCGCCATAACCCACTTCAAAACTTACTGAACTTGCCACATAGCCGCCAAATTCAGCATATTCAACCTGCCAATCAATATCGCTGTCAGAAATTTCAGTACTGCCGGAAGTATAACCAACCAACACTTCAGCCAGTTTCAATTCTCCGGTTGGTTCGTTGGGAATGGTCGGTGAGGTGGCCTTATTGCCTTTGGTGAGAGTAAAAGTTCCATCATCTTTTAAAGAGATAACCGCATAATAGCTTTCTCCACTTTCCAAGGTTGCGCTTGAACCGTCTAACTGGTCGAAAGTAACAACGGTTAAATCAGTTAAAAGATAATCGCCAGAAAATAGGGCTTCACCTTCTGCTATCGCTACCGTTGGAAGGTCTAAGGCGGTTATATCATAACCCCATCGAAATCCTGATATATCTTCATTCCCCTGATAATTGACAATTCCACTTCCAGCCAGTTCGGCTAAAAGTTCATCAACATAAGAAATTTGAGCTCCATAAAAGGGGGAAAGGTGGAAGGTATAAGAGCTTGAAGAAACGCCTAAGGGTGAGCGCAAACGTAAATATACCGTCCGAAAGGTGTTTTTCTGAATATTATTCAATTCAGCATAAAAATTTTTTCCCAGCGGTTTCCAGGCTGTTTCAATTAAAGAAGGGTCGGCCGTATCAACTGTTTCTCCAACTTTATATTCCAACCAGCAGTTTTCAACTAAATCCCCGGCTTCTTCACCGTCTTCGTTTGCTACTCTCAGTCCCACGTTAGAAGCGGTATCGGAATTATACGTTGAGCCGTAATCGTTCCAGATTCGAATAGTCTGCATATCGGAATACTGTCCGCCGAGGATGGTTCCAAAGGCCAAAAGAGTAATGGGTACGTTTAATGAATCTCGAATTTCTAAATAAGGCAAACTCATATATTTTCTCCATGATTTAAGTCATCATATACATTCGCCCAATTATAATGACCACCAGCATTTATACCTAAGTTAGTTTTTGATACGCTTCCAGAGTTTAAATCAACAACAGTACCAGCAGAACCACCATAAATATCAGAAATTAAAATTCCGTCATAATATATATCTATATCTCCTGTTTTGTTAGATACCCAAGAAATTATTTCTTTAATGCTTTCTCCAGAAAAATTTAATTCTAATAAAACCGATGAAGTCCCATAAAAATCTTTTGCAACCGTATATAATTTTCCATCGTAGAGGAAAAAAGGAGCACCACTCATTTGAGTTCCAGGATAACTGCTCATAGTATAGTCTTCACCAAATTCAAAAATAGCCTCTGCCGATTCTGTCCAAGAAGCCCCCGATTTTGTATATTTTTTAATTCTCCATTTATTCCCATTAAAAAGGCCAAATTCATCACCTCTTTGAAACATTACCCAAGCATAGCCATCATTTATTATTGGTGCAAAAGCATCCGATAGCTCTTCTTCAAATGTTTTATCAAAAACATTTCCATCTTTATCCACAGCACCAAAACGGCATAAATCATACGTTTGAGAATAACCAACAAATGAAAAGTAATCTTTCCAATAACAAAAATCTTCATTAGGAGTTTCAATATCCACTTTACAATTAGAAAAAGTATGAATTAACCCACCATCGAGATCATAAATCTTCAGATAGTCATTTCCTGAATAGACGTTGGCATTGCTTTCAATAATAAAATCTCGCCAAGTGTTAAACATAGAGTCATAATATGATTCAACCTTTGCTAAAAAAGAGAAATTCAAATTCGATAAATCAACTTCATAAACATTTAACCACCAGGAACTGGGTTCTTTAAATGTAGAAATTGGGAATCTTATTTTCCCTCCATCTATACTTTTTAAGCAATTCCCCTCACTCAATTGCTGGTCAGTTAATGTTTTTTTATTTAATATTTCACCCTCCTTTGAAACAATCAAACCAATTAAATTATTATTATTATCAAATACGAGCATAAAATATTGATCTTTATTAATTGAACAGGCAACATTATTTTGTAAATTATATTTTCCTCCTTGAAGTGGGTCAAAATTAAAATTTATTGAATAGTCACTTAAAGACATTAAACCGAATAAATCCCAAGAAGAATTTGGCAACACAATATATTTTCCTGTTTTTGAAGTTTTTGAAATTACAGGCAAATCATAATAAGTTGGCTGCATAATGTTTCTTTCCTGATTGCCGGCAATAACTGAAAATTCGTTTTGGTTTTGAGCGGTATTATTAATCATAACACTTGCCGTTCCTTTGCCTCGCAAATCAACGGCCTTAAATGTTCCGGTAGTAGTCTGAACTGTTACCCTTCCAAAAATATCTTTGGAAATGACTTTCCCACTAACAATCTCTTTTTGTTCTCGCTTCTCACTGAGATATTTCCGAATCGTTCTATACATTTAATAAAACTCCTGAAATTGAAGTTGAACAGTTTCTGTTTTTTAGATCGTATTGATAATTCACCGTTTCAATAAAACATGATCCATCAAAATCATTCGAAGTAACATAATTTCCTGGCTTTAAGGTGGGAATAATTTTCCGAATGTCAATATTGATTTCTTTCCCCTGTAATTCAGTTTGAGCTAACCAGTCGGCCAAGGCTTTGGCTTCATCTTCATAGGAAATGTAAGAAGTATAAACGTAGATCGGGTTTTCTTCAGACCCTACTAAAACCATTTTCTCATCGGTTTTAATGTCTGAGGTGGGGATGGAGATAAATTCATCTTCTCCCGTTCTTTGAATTTTATTGTCAATGACAGTAAAGGTATCCACTCCGTATATATTGCTCCAACCGTATTCGTAATAGGTATAAGTTTTAGCGTCCCAATTCCAGCGTTCCCATATTCGTGAGATTTCAACAAAAGCATCGACACCATAAATTTCTTTAAAACCATAATTAGATATGGATCGGCTAATTATTCTTAAATTTTCATCTCCAATTTGAGTTTCAACGGTCTTAGAAATAGTTCCAAATACGGTGATGTTTTCGCTGATATTCCTGTAACCGGAATTCACAGTTGTAAACGTGATTCGATTTTCACCTACTGAAGCGTAAAAGGTTCGTGAACCGATTTGGTCCCACCATGACAATATGCCTGACGTTCGAAATCCAAGGGTTATTTCAGATTCATAAATTAAGGTTCCGCCCAAATATTTTGAATAGGTCGAAATCGAATTTCCCCCAGATTCGGCATAATTCCGTTCAATTCGTTCTTCCGGCAATTGTTCATCATGATATTCATAAATAACCTTCACCCCAGTATTCGCCTTTGAACGATCGGTTATCGTGAAGGAATGTTCCAAGGGCAAAAGAAATGTATCGGAACTGTCAACCGTTTTAAAAACCACTTTGTTGTTTTGATAATCGACCCAAAACACCAGATTATATTCTTCAGCCAGCTTTTGAAGAATGGTTAATTTATTGGCATTTCCAAACGACAATTCCCGATGAGTGTCTTCAATGGTAGTATTGATTGAATAATCGGAAAGGAGAAAAGGTAAGACAGGTTGAGTTGAAAAAACCACTCCAATATAATTCGATCGGGTTTCAGGAATAAACTCTGAAATAATCTGAGTGAGTACTCCATCTCGCAAGTCTCGCAAAATATCAGCACAGATAATCTGGCCCTGATTTAAATAGTTCTTCTCAATTCGATCGATATATCCATAAAAGACTTTTACTTGTCCATAACCAGTAATGGTAAATTCAACTTCAATAACATCATTGACTTTAAAACCTGAAACGTTAGGTGAGCTTAAAGTGCATATACCAACCTGGTTTACCGATAAATCAATATCAATAAAGGTAATTTTTGAAGTTACTGCTGTTCCGTTGCATTTTACTACAACTTCAATTTTTTCTGATTGAGTAAAAAAGGGGACTATTGATGATCCAGTAAATTGGCAGTCTAATTCAGTTCCGGTGGTTTTGATTGAACAGGGAACTGCTTCAGCCTGAGCAGTAATATTAACCGTTGCTCTCATTCTTGTTCCATCCTAAAACTAAATCGGTATCGTCCATCGGTTTCTTGGTATTCTATGGGATGAATAACATACACTGAAATAGCTTCGCTTTCCGTCCAAGTCTCAGTTCCTGCGGCTAAAGTAGAGTGAATATATTCAATAGTAGTAACTGCCGAAATAACCGACAATAAGGAAACAAATTCATCGGTACTTTTCCAATCGGTAATGTCGATAACTTTTTTGGTGACAAAGTGGGTACAAGTCATAGTTCCATCCACCGCTCGTTCATACTGGCAAATGGGATTATCATAAACCAGAATGGTTTCTGGTTCAAAAGAATAGGAGGTTCCATTCACGGATACGGTTGCTTGCACTTTTGTAATATTGGCCATTTAAAGTGTCCCCTGTAGTGAGGCTAAGTCCAGAGCTCGAAGTAATCGTGATTGGTCAGCGGTAGATAAACCCTCAACCGCTTCTTTATTTGCTCCCATACCCAAACCGGTAATTCCTGAGCCGGCAAAATTTACTTTGATAGTGATCTCTTTGCTTCTTAAATTATTGATTGCCTCGGCTAACTGGTTTACGGCTGAAACACTGTTTTGAACCGATTCTTTTAATTGGTTCATGTGCCCTTTGACCAAACCTGAAAAATCAGAGGTACTTTGAATCATGCGTGGGAGATAAGTATCAAAAGTAACGGATAAATTTGCGGTTTCTTTCCCCATGCTGTTAATATTAGATGCTATTTCGGGGGGAAACATATCGGCTAAATTCGGCATGGTTTCAAAGGTAGCTTTTGAAACAGAAGCTAAATCAGAAGAAAATTTTTGATAATCGGTAAGGGCTTGGGAATATTCAGAGGTTAAAGCTTTATTTTGGTTTTTTAAATTGTTCGCTATTTCGTTTTGAGCCTTCAACCAAGTTTGAGACAAACCCTGTAATTCTTCTTGAATTGCAGTTGTGGTTGTATCTATTTCAGTAAGCATTGTCTGAGACAGCTCTTGAACCTGCTTTCGTTCTGCTTCTATAGAAGTGCTAATATCGGTTTGATATTTGTCTTTAATTTCTTTGATTCGTCTCTGTTTTTCTTCTTCAAGCCGAATTTCTTCTTCAATCAAACTTCGATATTCATCAAGCTGTTCTGCAATATCAGAAACACCTAAAGTTTGTGTTCGTTCATATTTTTCTCTTGCAAGTTGAGCCTGAAGGGTATCAACACCAACTTTTCCTGGCGTTCCGGCAATAATATCTTTTTTATAGCGCTCGTACGTTAATACTAAATCTTTAAAGCTCATGGCCAACAGCTTATCGAATGCAACATACTTTGAAAGCTGTTCCATCATTTTGCCACGAGTGCTTTTTTCAATGCTTAATTTTCGATCCTTGATGCTGGCGATTTTATCCTGAGTTTCTTCTTCAAGACTTATTAAATTGTCGGAAAGTTCTTTTTGGATATTTAGTCTTTCCTCGGCTCCAGACCGTTCAATTTCTTTTATTTCTTCAATATTGCCTTCAATGATATTGGCTCGTTTGCTGGCTAATTCCCCTAAAACATTATTGATGAAATTCTCGGCATCTCTGGTGCTACTGATAACCCCAATATCTAAAGACCTTTTAAATTGGCTTCTTAATTGATTGGCATAATTAATAATTGAGGATTGATAATCTTTATAGGCTTTTTGGGTATCTTTTAGCCCCTGAATGGTCAAGTCTTTTCTTTTATTCTCAATATCGGTCATCTGTTTTGAAGCCTGTTCTTGCCCCTTGACTGCTTCTTTATACAAAGATAAACGAGTTGTCAAAATTTCCTGTTCAATGGCTTTCTTTTCCTCAGCAGTAAGTTTTTCATTCATCATCATCTGTTCTAAAACTTGAACGTACTGTTTTGAGGTGAGTTTGCCGAAATCCAGAAGAGTTTTTAAATAGTTCATTTGCTCGTTAAAAGAGGCTTCGGTTATAACCGGCCCTGTTATTTCTCCAGCTTTTTTCTTTTCTTCCCCAATTTTTCTCAACTGTTCTAAAATACTTTCTAAGTCGGCAATGTCCTTTTCAGTATTTCCTAACATCTGCTCTTTTGTAAACCATGCCATCAGCGAGCCAATCGGCCCTCCAGCGGTTCCAATTTGAGCAAACATCCGATCTAACTTTCCAGCGTTTTGTTGAATCGCATTCAGAATAGTTAATTGTTGAACAATTGCGTCAATTTCAGCTTGAATTTGGTCAAGGGTCATTGAATCTAATTCCGACAACAACCCCATAAATTCTCTGGTTTTTTGGTTTACCGAATCAACTTGAGAATACAATTTTGCATAGAGGCCATATAAAACAGCCGTCCCAGCAGCAACTAACCCTAAAGAGCTGGCCGCAATACCAGCAGATGAACTAATCCCTCCTATGAGAGCTTTAAATTGAGTTAGCATTGGGATAATCTTGGCTACGGTTCCAACAAAAAGTAATAACAGCCCACCGCCGCCAACCAACTTCATTAGCCATTCGGATAAAGTTTTATGTTCATCGCTCCACTTGCGAATCGCTCCGGCGGTTTCAGTTAGCCGTTCAACAAAAGGTTTAAGGGATTCAACTAAAGGAATAATGGCTGTCCGAAGAAGTCCGGTCATCGAGCCTTTTAGAGCAGTGAGAGCATCGTTAAAATCTCCCAGGGTTTTAGCCTGAACCGAATCCATAGTAATACCAAGCCGATCGGCTTCTTCGGCCAAGTCTCGAATGCCTCCGGCCCCCAATTGAAGCATAGGGAGAAGGTCAGGACCGGCACGCCTTCCAAACAGTTCTGAAGCTAAAGCCGACTGCTCGGTTTCATTCCTCATTAAAGAGATTTTCTCGGCAATTTCAGGAATAATCTCGGAACCGCTTTTAAGAGAACCGTCTAACCTTTCCCACGAGACACCGAGCAAATTAAAAGCGTCTTGAGCTTCTTTTAAACCGCTTCGAGCGTCTCCCATTCGGGCATATAACACCTTTAGCCCATTGGCCATCTGATCTAAGCTGGCTCCATTTTGCTCAGCGGCATAACCCAAACGTGATAATTCAGTAGCTGTAATTCCGGTTGATTTTGAGAGGTCGTCTAAACGGTCTCCAGCTTCAGCGGCTTGATAAATGGTAGCGGTTAAGGCTCCGGTTATAACCCCACCCATGGCAATAAACTGAGTGGAATATTTTTGCAGGAATGCCCCAACTCCGGCCAAACTTTCTTTGAAAGTCTTGACATGACGTGAAACGGTGATAAAAGCGTCAGAGCCTTTGGCCTTAAATAGGACCGTTCCATCAGTCAACTGCTTCCAAGAACCGCCAGCGGTTTCAAAGGTATTTTTAACCTCGGAACCAAACTGCTTCAAATGTTGTTTGCTTTTATTTAATTCGTTGACAAGCTCTTTGGTGACTAACCCTAATTCAACGAAAAATTGTTTGTCTGCCATTATTGCTCCTTCATTATAAAGCCCATTTTTTTAAGGTTCCGTATCGTATCATGGTCGTCAGTTTTGGTTTTTCCAAAGAGTATTTCGTGGAGTCTTCGAGGGTCGTTAAAGGCCAATGCCATTTTCCAGACGTTTTCTTTTTGCCGGTTGATGATTCGCTTTGCCAAGTCTTCAATCAAATCGTAAGGGGTGTTGAGGTATTGTTCTAAGGTCCAGCCGTATTGAAAAAAGAGGTCTAAAAGAATAATCTCACTCTCGTTTATTTCATCGAGGCTAACGCTTGAGTCATGAGGGTAAAAAAACGCTTCATCAATTCCCCCATATCCTGTTGAGAAATAAATATTTTAATGAGGGTTTCTAAGGTATCAACATCCATATTGTCAATCTGTTCTTTGGTTGGTGGAACACCATCTTTATCTTTTAAAACATACATCATTAAAACAGTAAATTCATCTTCGCAAAAAGGGAGTCCAGCCAGTAGTCTTTCAATCAAATAAACAGCGATATTTTCCTCGCTCTCTTTAGCAATGAGTTCAGAAAACTTAGAGAGATCAACGACCGCTTGAAGTTTCCCGATAAACCGAGCTAATTGGAATAATCCTTTTTTAGTCAATCGGGTGACTTCATATTCTTTTCCGTTTAATTCGATTACTTTTCCGGGAAGTTCTTTTTCAAGCACTGATTTTTTGCTCATTTTTTTTCTTCTCCTCCTGTTTTTCTTTATACTTCCATGCGATAGCTTTCACAAATTCTCCAGTCTTAGCGGAACATTCCTCTAAGAAAGTATAGAGGTCTTTTCTTCTGTAGGAGAAATTGACCACCTGAGATTGTGCAAAATGACCGTTGGTACGAATAGTTTGTTCAAAGAAAGCTAAAGCGGTTCCAAATTGTTTTTCATCATAAAAGTATCGACCGCATACCCAATACACATCAGGAAACTTCGGATCAAGTTCTAAAACCTTCCCCCAGTGACCTAGCATTTTTTCTTCGTCCTTTAAAAGATAATTCACGTAACCAAGTAAAAAGTGCATTTCGGTTTTCTGAGGAACCGACATATCATTTTCTCTCGGCAAAACTTCCTCTAAATACTTTTTAGCGTTCTGAGGATTGTTTAAAACCGAAAGTTCAGTTTTTGCTAAATAAATAGTAACACCAACATTATTCGGGTCTTTTTCGTGTTCTTCCTTGAGAATCTTATAATTCCGGTTAATCGCTTTATCAATCAGGCTATTTTTATCTCGATAACCTAAATGAATAACCGGCACATCAACTTTGAGGAACTTCCCTTTAAACTCATTGATCGAATCGGAAACAGTTTCATGGACTCTTCCCCGATAGCGGATTCGTGGATCTCGTTTAAATAGAGTTACCCGATAAGAAGTTATCCCTCCGCCATCAGTAACTGAATTAATCGGTTGCTGAACAGCAACATACTCCTCGCCATAATTAGCAATAGTTTTCTTCAAAAGTGCCAGGTCTTCAGCTTCTAACCGTTCATCGCAGTCGAGAAAGAGGATCCAGTCTTTGGTTGCCATCTCAATTGCAGTATTTCTGGCTTCAGAAAAATTATCATTCCAATCGTAATGGCCAATTTTAGCTTCTAATTCCTCGGCTATTTTGACCGTATTATCAGTTGAGCCGGTATCTAAAACGATAATTTCATCAACAGCTGGTTTAACTTTTTCGATACATTCCTTGATATTTTTCTCTTCGTTTTTGGAAATTAAACAGAAAGATATGGTTGGTAGTTTCATTACTCCTCCTCAAATAATTCTAAAGTTGGGTTTTTATCCAGCAAGGTGTTCCAAATATGTGGAAAATATCCAAACTTGTAATGTTCAAAATGTTCTTTGTACCGCTTTAATTTCTCTTCTTTGTTTTTAATCCACCCGTAGTGTTTCAACCGAATGTCAGAATGAAATTCATTCTTCCCTTTTATTCCATCCGGTATCCGCTCCACATGGTGCCCCATGGGATGCCACCAGTATTTTTTGCCTTCCTCATACTTAAACCCCCGATACACCCAGCCCTTTGGAGTTTTGCCCCAGACGTTATCAGTCCGGTAATGGACCTCATCCCACATTTCAAACTGGTGAAAACAAATGCAAGTACAATGATTGTTTTCTTCTAACTGCTTTCTAAGGTCATATTTCGCTCTTTTCTCTAAAATTTCATCGGCATCCAAACACAATATCCATTCCGGTTTAGTAGGAATGACCATCTCCATTAATTTATTGTGAAGGTTGGATTCAAAAAAAAGGTATCAGGGTAAAACTCAAGGACCAGAGGAATACCCTTTAATAATTCTCGAACAATTTCAACGCTGTTATCGGTTGAGTGGTCGTCTAAAATAACCGCTTCATCAATATATTCTCGTGCTGATTTGAGCATGGGGATTAAATAACGATCAGCTTCATTTTTGATGTGCATTTTTAAAGTTATCTTTGGCATGGTTTTAAAATGAGAAAATCGGCTCCTGATTTTTTCGGGTATTTTTGATAAATGATTTTCCAGATTTCCCAGTCGGGATAGTTTTCAAGATATTGAATGGTATTGCGGGTATAGATATGTTCGTTTTTCGTGCCAATATCCAATAATACGGTATAGAGAATTACTCCCTTTTTGGCATAGGAGAAAATATCATCAAGGGTTTGATTAAAGTCTTCTTCAGGGATAATGTGATACAAAACATCCAAACAAAGAACTAAATCACATTCGGGGAGGTCGTTTTTTCCATTGGGGCCATAAAGGCTAAAATGTTTGGTAGGATCTGAACTGAATTTTTTTTTGCAAAGTTCTATAATGGTTGGTGAAACGTCCACCCCGATATATTCTGGACAGTTTAAAAGTGAGAGTTGGTTTCCATCTCCGCATCCAATATCAAGAACGGTTTGAATCCCATGGTCAGCGATAAATTCATTAATCATTTGAGCTTTAAAATTAGCTAATGCTCCATAACTGCCGGCTCCTGAAGTATAACCGGCCCGATAGTAATTGTCCCAGGCTTCTTTATAGCTCATATTTTAATACCGCTCTAAACACATTTAACCCCACGCCATATATGGCATTTTCCGGCTTCTGGTTATTAAACCCTCCGGCAAAGGTCAACCCTGTTTCTCCCATAAGCTGAGGAAGTAATCCTAACAGGTTATGAGTAGGAACATCAAAGGTGAGAATAATTAATCCATCCTCTTTTAATACTCGCTTGAACTCCTTTAAGATGGATAAATATTTTGAAGTATGACAATGTTCTAAAACTGAAATACAAAACACTCGATCGAAAGAATGATCGGGATAGTCAAGATTCCCAAGGTCACAGATTTTATAATAAATATTTCCGTTTAATTCGGTTACGTCAAAGTTAAATCCATTTTTTACGGTCTCGATTATGAATTTTTCATTAATGATATTTGGGTCAATATCACAGGCGTGAACCTGTTTACATACTCCGGCTAATGCAAATTTAAACGGATGTTCAATTCCGCAACCGGCATCTAAAGCCACATGATGGGGTTCAGCAAAATGACCGGCCCAGGGGTACTCATAAATTCGGGACCACCATAGTTCAGGGATAGGATAAACAAAGGTATCAACGTGTTCGTCTGAGGTGGTAAAAAAGCGTGAAGTCAACATAGAATATCTTTTAACTCCTCGGGTACCTCCCAATCCTTTACCAACAATCCCCACCCAACTAAATTCATAGTTTTCGAGGTTCTCTCAGTGTAAGCCGGATAATAGACCTGATACCCGTTCTTAATGTGCTGTTTTATGGTCTGGTAGGAACACTCTCGCCCAGTACTGATGTCGTAGGAAAACTGCGGTTTTCCAGGAACCTGAAAGTCATCAATGAGGATAAAGGATTTATTGTAGTGATAGGTGATAAACTCTACTTCAAAAGCTAACGGCCAATCAAAACCATGACCGTGAGCGTCTAACCAAAATAAGTTTTTTTGGTCTTGAATTTCTGCAAAGCCTAAAAATGGTAAAAATTCTTGAGACGTAACAAGGGCAATATAAAAATTTTCCTTTTCTTTAATTTTTGCTATAGCCTCTTTTGTATATTCTCTGTTCGGCTCACATCCTATTGAATAACAATGAGGGTAATTGTGAACAACATAAGCCAAAGTATCTCCTCGATGGGTTCCGGTTTCAACAAAAAGATTACATCCAGATATAAGACAATCCACTAACCGGAGAAGATACTCGTCACCGTGAAATGCCCTATCTCCAAAGGGTCTATCCTGTAACATAAGCATTCGCTGAACAGTTAATAGATATAGCCCTATTGAGCCATTCTTTATATTTTTTTTCGTCCATAACTACATCTTTTCTTTGCATTATTCCTAATTGAATTAAATATTCTCTTACAATTGGGCAATCAACGTCTTTGCAATTTTCAGGGCCTACACAAAAACACGTTTTGATATTATTCATCTACTCCTCCCATAATTTTAATCGTGGATTTTTATCTAAAATTGATTGATATTGAGCCGGTATTCCCCACTCTCCCTTTGGGTCACGCTCGGCATAGAAAAAGTATTTCTTGATTCGATCTTCTTTTGTCATCCAGCCTAAATGTTTGATTTTTAGATCGCTTCTATAAGTCGGTAAATAAGTAACATTCACTGGCATTCGTCCACAGTGCAAGGGCGTCTCATTCCACTGATATTCAAAATTCGGCTGATAGCGGATTAAGAAGGGTCGATAAGTGAGATGGGCATTCCAGAGATGATCTTCTCGATAATGGCTTTCATCCCACATGTCATAGAGCCGGAAAGTCCAGGTATCACAGTAAGTTTGGTTAAGGAGTTTTGGTGTTTCAATTTCTGCTTTCGGTTCAAAGATTTCATCAGCGTCTAAAAGTAAAAACCATTCTGCTTTCGATTCTAAGGCTAAGTTCCAGAGTTGTTTCCGTAAGGCTATTTCATTACTAAATCCAGGTATTTGATTTGATACAAGGTTTAATGGTATATCGTTTAGGACTTCCCGGCATACTTTGACGGTATCATCTTCGGAGGCATCATCCAAAATGACCGCACAATGAATATATTTTTTAGCTGATTCCAAAACTTCTCGCAAATAACGATTGGCTTCATTGCGAACCAGCATTGTAAGACACAATTTATTTCCTTGAGGTTTGACAATTCTTTTATCCCAAATTCGGTTTCGTTCTTTCCATTTTTCAACGTTCGGCAAGTATTCTTCTCGGTAAATATGAAAACAAGGATAATGGGTATCTACTTTAAGCCTGAACCCGTGAACTACTGCCCGAATGCAAAAATGGCGGTCTTCACCGGCAAAGCTGATATTGGAGATTCGGCTAAAATCAACTCCCTGTTCTAATACCCTTCTTTTAATGAGCGTACAAGCTCCCAAACCCCCGACATCATACACTCCTGGGACTCTAAGTTGATTCACCCATTGGATAGAACTTTGTAATGATTCTTCTTGCGTTTTTCTTCCAATTTCATAGATGTCAAAAATATAATTATCATACTTCCAAATATTGGGGAGTTCTGCAGTGTCTTTCGTCCATTGAGTCCAGAAAATTTCTGAAACAATATCGAGGTCTAAGCTAAGTAAGTGTAAAAGGGTATTGGGATGTAAAACTAAATCAGAATCTAAGAAAAAGATATAATCGTATTTATTCTTTAAGGCATATTGAATTTGTTTGTTTTTATGTCGTGTAACTCGATCAACTGTTTCACGATTCCAATGATGGGTTTCGTTGTCGCACTTCCAAGCGGTTTTCGTCTCGGATACAGTTTCAATATGAACGTTACATCCTTCACGTTTAAACTCCTGTAACTGATACCAGGATTGAGACGCTTCGTTGTCGTCAACAAAGAAATAGTCAACCTGTAAATCACCGTGATCGAGTTCAGATAAGGATTGTAAAAATTCTTTTAAAATGTTCGGTTTCTGTCGAATTGGTGAAGCGATTAATACCCTCGTTTTTTTCATTTCTCCTCCAAATAAAAAAGAGCGGAGAGTTTTACTCCGCTCCCGTTATGCTACACAAGTTGTCGTGGTTAACAACACATACCCTAAAGCATACGAATTAGAAGGATCGGCCAGAGCTTTAAAACTTACTGGCAACCCCTGCCATTCGGTATCACTGAAAGAAATATCAAATCCTTGCGAAATTTGAGCCTTGTAAAGATGGATAACCAAACTGCCATCTTGAGCGTCTTTCTTGGGTATCCACAATTCCAAAGTTGCGTCAGTAACGGCCGATAGGTTTCCAAAAGTGATTTTCCCATCACTTGAGGCTACGCCTAAAGCGGCTTCCAAATTTGCCCAATTGAATTCATGCAAGGTTGCACTAAAGGTAGCCGACTGAGCAGTAATAACCGTTGCATCCGGCCGTCTCGGCCATCCCGATAGGTGTTCTAATTCTTCACGAGTTATAGAAAGGGTTGCCCCTTCAAAATATCCTAAATCATTTCCGGCAAATTCAAGCCTGCCGGTTCCTAATAACAGATCATCTGCATTTGTTGTGTAGGCCATTTATTTCTGCCTCCTGTGCTATAGTAAAGAGAAAAATGTTACGTCAATAATTCTTCGTTTAATTTCACCGTCAGAATCCTCACCAATGTTTTCAACCCTTCCACCAAAACAGTTATCAACCGTTCCTAAACTTAAGGTTTGACCGTCAAAAAGCTTAATGATTCTTTCAGCGATTGAATCCACATCGTCTTGAGGTTTCCCCCAAACGTCTATTTGATAGGTTGAGCGCCAGATGTCACGGGCTGGTTCTCTGATTGTAGAAACCTCAAAGAAGGTGATCGAGGGGTATTCTGATAGAACTTCAGGCCAGAAGGAAAACACCCGGTATCCGGTTCCCAACAGCGAGGTTAAGGTTGCGTCTGTGGTGAGTGAGTTATAAACTGCTTCTTTGACTTTTTTCATGTCAGCGCGTTATCCATTTTTTGTATGAGGTAAACAACACCTTTGTTATAAGCTGGGATAAGATACGGTCGAGGCTTGGTTCCCTTTTCTTTAATCTTTCTGGCAATTAAAAAGGCGATCGATTTAGCCTGTTTGATTCTTTTTTCTTTGTTTCGTGAAAGTTGAAAAGCCGATGGGTTCCCGCCTCTTTTTACCGAGGCCGGATTATACCAGCTATGTCGCATAACCCACCGCCATAAACCTTCCTGTGGAGAATCTCCAACCGGAGGCATGGTTCCCGGTCGTCTTCCCACTTCAACTGCTTTAGCGTAGCGGTTGGCAATGTCAGCATTTCTCCCGATAGCCCCTACTCGGTACACATGAGGCCGTATCGGGTCTTTCTGGTAGCTCAATGAACTTTTTAAAATTCCAGTATCAACTGCGCCCTCGGGATATTTCCTTGAAATAAGCTTGACCGCTTCGTCTTTGGTATAAACCGCCGATTCTAAGACTGCATTATCTAAAACTCTCTCAGTCTCCTTTTGCCATTTGTCGATTTCCAAGAGAACCTTGTCTAAACCCTTCACCTTAATTTTGATCATGGCCGGTAGATGGTGAGCAAGGTTTCGTAATGATGGATTCTCCTTCTCGGTTTTGTGGTTATCACCCGAACGATTAAATAATATTCATTCTCATATTTAACATAATTTCCAACAGTCGGGGCAAAGGTAGAAATCATCCGGTAGTTTACGTCTCCCTTATATCCGTATTGCCGGAGGGCAATTTCGCTTCCGATCGATTCCCAGTAAACTTTGTAGGTTTTAACCAGAGCGTAGGTATTTGAAGGGATTCCATATTTATCAACTGTGACAGTTGCGGAATATTCTGAAACGGTTTCATTAAAAATCAAAGAAGCACCCTCCGGTAGTCGTTTAAAATCGCTTTCGCATCAGGTGGGATGTCATCATGATAGTCAATTGAATAGGAGAAAATACTTTCTTTCTTTGCCCCGAAACTTCCTCTACGGTTGTAAAGGCTTTCAGCGATCACCCAAACCGCCAGTTTCAAGTCTTCCGGCATATCGTTTTCACCGTATCCGCCGGAATAAGTTACATTAATGGTAGTTGCAGAAAGAGCACCTAAAAACTCAACAATTCCCTTCTCGGCTATCCGGTATTCATCGGTTTCATAGGCTACGCCATTGCTATCAGTAATTGAAACAATAGTGGTAATCGGCCCATGATCTAAAGGAACAAACCGGCTTTTATAAACCCATTTCTCCTCTGAAGTGGTGACAACTGCTTCAGGATTGTAACGGAGATAATTTTTTACTTTACTGTCAGCCGCCTTCAACACCGAATGGATAAGAGTGTCATTATCGGTATCGGAAAGCTCAATATCGAGGAATGGTTTGAGTTCGTCTTTAGATGTGATCATTTGGCTACCTTGTACCCTTTCAACTCAACGGTTAAGGTTTTTTCGTCTTCGCCATCATTGGTGACACAGGCAACTTGAATTGAATCATCGGCCGGTAAATCTTTTCCAAAGATTTCATCCAGAGTTGCAGTTGCAGTAAGACCGATACTGTTTCCGTCAAATTTAACGTAATCAATAGTGATGTCACAGGTAATTCCTAAAGCATGGATAAACCAGCGTTTATCAGTATCAACCGTAATGGCATTGACCGTTGGCTCACCGGTTGCACAGGTGACCACCACACTATCATACAAAGGCTCTTTATAGATTCCGGTTCCTATTTTCATTTTCCACCGCCCTTCTTCCGTGAGGGCTTGATTATTTTGGTTTCATACTGAGGGGTGGGTTCGTGTTCAATCACACTTTCGGCCCACCCTTCAGTGATGAAAATGTTAGCTAAACGATCGGGGAGGTTGTATTCCTTCCCCGATTCATACAAGAAAACTCGTATCCCATCAGGAGAACCCTTCTTGGATACGAGCATTTGAACTTTCATTAGCTTATCCTGTGGTAGCTAAAGCGGTTGGAGCAGTCGGAGGATTATGGCGTGCTCCAGACAAAATAGCAGTAATAGACACCGGAACGTTGGTCATAGTTGAGGTGACATCCATTAAAACCCTCAAGTAGCGCTTGCTCCCAACATACCCAACACGTTGAATGGTGTTATCTTCAGCTACATCATCTACTTTGGAAAAACCACTGAGGTAATCATCGGAATCAACGGCGCTGAAATCAGCCTCAGTTAGGCTGTCGGATTCTTGTAAAACTGGTGTCACATAGGTATTTCCGGTTGCACCGGTACACACTCCAAGGTTGACGATAATATCACATTGTTCAAAATCCTGTAGATCGACAATTGAGCTGTAAGTGTCGTTTGTAGTAATATCTACAGGGGCCATGAGTTGTACAACAGCTATATTATGGTAAAGGTCTCTCATTTAGTTCACCTCTTATGCGGTCTCTATTGTTCCAATGAGTTCTAATACAAATCCCGGAATATCAGCGGTTGACCCGTTAGTGACTGATAGTTTCACCACGTCACCGGCAACCAGCGTTTTATAGGTTGATAACGCCCCTAAACTGGTAGCGGTAGCAATTGCCGGAAAACCAACCGAAGCGTTGAAAGTTGCCGTTGCTATGCTTTTCGATCCGCTCAATACATCGACAACCGAAGTATTATCATTGTCAACGCTTGCCGCCGTTCCCTGGGAAAGAAGCAGAATGTCGGTTAGGGTCAACTTATATCCGGTTGGAACGTAGAAAATGGGGCGGTTGGAAATATCGCCGTCAGCGGCTAAATTTTCAACTTCATAACTGATAATCCGAACTGGAGCGGCATTGAGTTGAGCAGCCGATTTTGACAGGGCTGTTCCGGCAATTTTCAAAGCACCATCGGAAAGAATGTCAATTTCTCCACCAATTACCCAGCGATCCCCGCCTTGCTCCTGATAGTTTTTTACATTATATTCACTCATGACGATCACCCCTTATGAAGTGGCGATCTTGAGTTTTCTGATCGCTTCGGCCAAAACTACTTGTCCGCCTACCCTTTTACGTGCAGTAAAACGGCATTTTCCGCTTGAGGCTTGGGTTAAGTTGTCTCGAGTGATAGAAATGGATATCCGATCAATAATCTTATAGCCACGCTTAAAATCACCCAAAACAACTGGATAAGCATTAGCAGCTATGTCCGGCATATCAACACATTCGATATAGGGACGTTCGCAAATTGTTGGAGGAGTCCCTAACCCAATGTTGGGTTGCCACAAATAATGGCCGTCTCCAGCTTTCAGTTTCCGAATGGCTTTCAAAGTCTGTCGATTTAACAACCAAACCGCATTGTTGGCATAGGCAGATTTGAGATCGTAGAAAATATCCATCAAGCCATCGGCGGTTATTTCATCAGCATCGCCAGAAGCGGTATAATCGATATCTTCATTCGTCAGAATCCCTTGCGGTTTGCCAATGGCATTCCCTGAAACAAAGGCGGTTCCTTCAGCTACTCCAAACTGCTCAGAACATTCATTGACAATTTCTTCTTCCATATTAAAAGCCGAATCTTCAAGGTCGGCAAAGGAAATATCAACCACTGCAGACATCTCATGAACCGGCACGTTTTCCAAACCATAGGCCATTCCGGTGGTTTCGCTTCGGGTTCCGGTTTCAGCCACCCAGACGGCCGCTATGGAACCGGTCTTTTTGGGGAGCTCAACAAACCGTTGCGAGGTCTGTCGAATGGAGGCCACAGAGCGAATTGGAGAAAATTCGACAATGCCTTTGATGATTTCTCGAACGTATTCACCAGGCGCTAAATATCCACCCAAAGTATCGTCATAAGTCACTAAGGCTTTTTTCTCAGGAATAAGCTCCTCAATTCCTTTTCGGAGGTAAAGATCGAAAGCTTCTTTTTTCTCGATGTTAGGATCAACTTCTTTATTCTCGCCCTGTAGTGGTCGGTTAAGCTTGGTTTCAAGTTCATCCATTCGAGAATTGATCTTTTCTAATTTTTCGACTGTTTCAGCTAATGCATCACCGTATTTTTTAATTTCAGATTCCCGTTGATCGTTTACTCTTTTGAATTCCTCGAACAGTCCCTTTAATTCATCAAGGGCTTTCTTTTCGTCTGCCATGTTTTTCACCTCGTAATGTAACTTTTCATGTCGTGTAGGAGTGTTTGTAATTCATCATCAAGCGAGGTTTCCGAGTCGCTTTTGGTATCGGCTGAGTCGCCAGATTGCTTTTCCTCATCAGAGTGGTCATCAACCGAGTCTTCTTGAGGTTCAGCTTTCTCAACGAGGGCCTGAAGAGCAGCAATTACATCTTTAATTTGAGATAAATTCACCGAGGAGAGAACTCTCCCCGATTTAAAATCAGTAGGTTTGATTGATTTAAAATTAGCACTGAGAAAATCGTTGGCCCATTGGTAATAAGCGGAAACATAATTATCAAGGTTTTTCTTGATGTTATAGAGCTTTTCATCAATGGATAATTCTGAACTTCCAATCGTTTTAGGATAAAATATTTCCCAAGTTGCTTGATTTAAAGCGTCATTCAGGTTATAAAGTCTTGAATATAATTCCTGTTGACGTTGCATTTCATTAAAGTTTTCATTAAAATCCGTTGATTTTTTTGTTAATTCATCGTGCTCGCCTAACGAATCTTGAACGTCGGTTTTTTCCGTTGATTCTTCTTTCACGTCTAAAACGTTTGCCAATGGTTGGGCCGGGAAGGTGACTACTGAATACTCATAAAGTTTTATCTCTTTTAATAGCCTTTTCCCGTCCTTGTATTCTTTCTTTACCGGATCATAACCAATGCTCAACCCCTTTATGGCTCCCTGTTTTAATAAGGAATAGGCTTCTTTCCCTTTCTGAGTATCAAGGTTGAGTTGCCCTCGAACAAACAAACCGCTGGCATCTTCTTTGGCTTCTAACCCAACGCCAATTGGTTCATCGGATTTATGTTGCCACAAAATAGGAACTGATCCGCCTGAATGGTCGAGAGTACGCTTAAATGCCCCTCGTTCGATAATGTCATTTTGCAAGTCTTCAATTGCGAATATTCCAGCGTAACCGGTAAAAACTCCCTGATCGTCAAGGTCATTGAGCTTTAACCGGAAAGTTTTTCTTTCCATTGCTGTGCCTCCTGGTGCAAGTGTGTGAAAACAAACAAGCCACAAATAAAACGACTTAAGGCTCTGTTATGGTAAGATTGTCTTTTAAAACATTATGAAGGCTATCTATCATCCTTATTACTTTCACTCCTCCAGAACTGCCACCCAAGTACACCGGCAATTTACGTGCTTCGGAATCACCCCTTGGGATTCTTGAATATCATATTTTCTCCCATGTTCTGAAAAACATTCTTCACAAGTTCTTTCATCCTTAGCGGCCCAAAATTGTAATTGTTTCACTCCGGCTTCCTGGTACAACTGCCGGTTACCTTCAGTAAACGCTGATATGGTTTCAGTTCTCGCAATGTTTTCCGCCCGATACCCCTTAGCATCTTCAAAGGTTTCTCTTACTCTCTTAGCCAGATCGTCAACCCCTTCTCCAAGGTCAATTCCATCTTGCAGTGTACCCTTCAGCTTCTCAAGGGTGGTATCGTTAATTCCTTTAATCTTGTTTCCAAGCTCTTCTTTAATCCAATCATTAACCCTGGGGTTGTCGATATTCCAAGCAACTTCAATTCCTAATTCATTAATGGCGGCTTCAACCCCTCCTTTGATAATTTCTAAAAGCAAGGGTTTAGAGAGTTTCCGCAACTTTTTATTCCACTGCTCGATCTCGTATATATCCTCTTTCCTGATAGCGGCTTTTCTGTTCTCAATATTCTTTAAAACTTCTTTTTCTTGCTCGTCAAAGTAAGGTTTGAGGGCTTTCTTCCATTTCTTTTCCCATGGGTCCCAATAGTGTTTCCGCTTATATTCCCAGAGTTCAGCGAGTTTTTCTTCAGAGAAGATGGTTTTTTTTTGAGAGAAAGATTTTTCGGTTTCTTCTTCAATCGGTTCTTCAGTGGGTTCTTTTTCTGGTTCTTCTTCTGTTGGTTCCTCATTTATTGGAGTTAAGGAAAAAGGAATATAAAGCCTATCCGCTTCAGGAACTTTTAGGGTTTCAAACCCTAACATCTCTCGTGCTTCGTTCCTGGTAATAATCCCTCGGTCAACCGCTCCAAACATCCGGTTATAAAGTTTATCCTGGTCTTCTTGAAGTGCCTCGATACCGTCTTTGTCATAATCGAGGTATAAGTTTTCTCCCCACAATGGAACCAGCCAGTTGTTGAAAGCGTCTTTTAAATAATCCATTAAGGGAAGAACGGTTTCTTGATAGAGAGCTTTTCTCGCTTCACCATAATTGGAATAAGTTTTTGAGGAATTGTCTCCAATAAGCTCGGGGGCTACGTTGTAAGCAATGGCTATTTCACGAGCCGAAAGCTTCGATCCTTCTAACCAACTCATATCAAGCGGCGATAATCCGGTTGGCTGAAATTTCAATCCAGCCTCGGCAACAAAAACATTGCCGGCATTATTAGAACCGCCGTAAAGCTCAATGGCCTGTTCCCGTAAGATTCTTCTGGTGTCTTCGCTCAAGGTCTGGTCGGTCGAAAGAATTCCCGAAGGTTGAGCCGAATTTTGCAACAAAGAAACATTCCATTTCCGAGCTTCATTATTTTGGTCAATGCTTCGAGCAGAGGCTTCAAGCGGGCTCATGCCGTAAAAATCGTTTAAGGGATTAAAGAACTTAATGTGGAGAATTAATTCGGGTTCAAGTAGTGTCGTGTTTCCGTTGACTGTATATTCGTATCGCAAAATGGGCTTATTCTGATCACCAGGAACAATTTTCATCCGGTCAGGCCGCAATACGTAAAGCTCTAATTTTTCGCTTGGTCGAGTAAGGGTTCGTTCAATATACGTATTCCCCGACAACAATAAATAGCTCACCATTGCTTCAAACCAGGAACCAAACCCTTCAAAGGGATTTGGCCGATTCCACACTTTCAGAAGAGGATGGTTAAGGTTTAATTCCTCTAATTTGTCTTTCTTTTGTTCGTATAATAACCAAGGAATACCGGCACAGGCTTGAGCGATTAGGCGAACGCAGGAATAGACATAAACATTATTTTCATAACCTTCTTTGGCAAAATTTTCATAATCTTTGGGCGTCCACACCGCCTGACCGGAATAAAATCGGACAACAGAGTTATAGGTTCGGGATTGCTTGTGGTGGAACAGTTGTTTCAGCCATTCAAACATTTATTTCAGTCTCCAGATGGTAGGGGTTAATTGAGTTTTCAGGTGAGTAAAAATTGCATACCTTATAGCATCCATGGCGTGGTCATTAAACTTCACTGGATCGTCTATGATATTTCCGTCCTTATCTTCTTTCCATTTATAACTTTGAATTTCTTTAATGACATTAATTGCATCCCGATGAATATGGAGCTTATATCTTTTCACGTGGTCGATTCCATCGTGAACGTCCTTTTCAGCCGGCTTGACGTTAAACCCTTCTCGTTTGATTTCTTCAATGCGGTCTGGTTCTGCTGAGTCGGGATAAATAGGATTGCTCTTTTTCGGGAGAAGAACTTTCATCTTGCCGATGAGATCGGTATTAGTAAGGTGAGTTTCATACAGTAGTTCTCGGATATAAATTTCATTGTCATATAAAAGGAGTTCAATTAAGGCCGAGGGATTGTTATAACCAAAATCAAGACCGGAAAAGAGATCATCATGTTTTGGCCAGGTATCGACAACGTCCCAATTGGAGTAAATGAGGTTTTTAAGGACTCCCCATTCTCCAAGGGTATAGATCTGGTAATAGGTTGAATCTTGGTTTTTAAGGGCTATCAGTTCATCAATATAATCCTGAGATAGAAAGGGGTTATCTTTATAATTGCTGGTGAGAACCCCGACATTATCAGCTAACGTATCAATGACTTTCGTCTTTAACCAATGAAAGGAGTCGATCGGGTTGAAAGAGAAAAAAAGTTGATTTAAAGTGTCGGTTTTCCGTCTGGTTCGTATATTTAACTGCTTATAATCATCAAAGGTGAGCTCGGTTGCTTCTTCTCCCCAGACATAGTTAAAATCAGCACTTTTTATCTTTTCAGGGTCGTCAAGAGACTTAAAATAAACTTCGTTGGAATTGATCCAGATGACAAGATCGCTTTTATTTTCTTCATACTTGATTTGATACTCGGATAATAATTCTTTGAATAATTTATAAGCAGTGAGTTTCAAAGATGGTAGGGTCTTTCTGGTGATGAGAATAGTTTTGTTTTGCTCGGTAATACACTTAACGATGAACCATTGAGCAATAGAATAAGACTTACCGGAACCGGCCCCTCCATAGATGAGATTAATTCTTTTCTTGGTCTGGCTCAGGAACCTCCCGAACTTCCCGATTATCGGGATCTCGATCGATGAATTTAACTGCATAGGTGATTGGGTTTTCATTGTCTCCTTGGTGTTTCACGATGTCTTTCTTCCCCCACCGTTCGGGATAGCGGCGTTCTAAGAAATCCTTGTAATTTGATGGACTTTCCTGTAATTTGTACCGCCATTCTTCAATTAACTTCTGTTCTGCTCTCGCTTCAGCAAGCTTTACTGTGTCGAAAAAGTAGCGATAAATTCCGCTTTTTGCTTTTTCGCCTTTTTTAATCCACTTATAATAAGTTGTTCTATGAACCCCATGAGCTTGGCACACTGTTTCAACGTAATTTCCGGCTTCAATGGAAGGAATCATTTTTTCTATCAGCTCAGGGGTTAATTTTAACTTGGCCATTTCACTCAACTTCTTCTATAGTCACCTTGAAGGCTTTTTCTCGTAATAGTAATAACTTTGCTCCCTCAGCTATAAATGTTTCAGGAATATCAATCTTAACCCGCATCCCATTTTTATTTCCGCTGATATTCAAAGCTGAGCTTATATCGGGGAATGAGGCTTCAAAACAAATTTTTTCCATTTAGCTCCTCCTGACAAACAGGCGAAATAAGATTAAATTTTTTAATACTATCTCGCTAATGAAACAATTGATGACAATCGGCACATAGCATTCTTAAAAGTCTTATATCGTTATATAAATTAAGTTTCCCTCTTTTTATTAAGTGGTGACAATGAACATCTTTTTTTCTTCCACAAAACTCGCACATTCCGTCCGCTATTTTCTTTCTCTTTTCCCGATTCTTTTTATATAATTCCTTCCAGCTTTTTGAATCCATCGAATAGCATTTAAATTGATAACCATGAGCATTGATAAAGTCCTCGCAATCGGAAACGATGGCTTTTAAAATTTCTAAATCTTTCTGCTCCCAGGCTTCCTCAATATAAGTAATAAAAGCTTCAAAATTCTCTATAAAATCTCCGAGGTTCATTCTCTACCTTTGCTTTTAGGATTTTTTCGTGGTCTTTTATAAACTTAAAGAGGTCTTTGGTATTACCGCTAATTATTTCAGGATATTTAAAAGCTAACTCTTCATCTTTTATCCAAAATCTTACGCCTAAATATTTCAAACCCTCATAAATAAAGGTATTGATGTATTCATCAAGGTTCACGTAAATACACCCTTATCTGGTCTTGGATTCTCTGAATTTCATTTACTCTCGGATCGAGGTCAACAACTAAAGCAGAGATAATTTTTTCAATATCGCTTTTAATAGCATGTAAACTCAGATAGTCTATTTGAAGTTTTTTGAGGATGAGTTGTTCTGTCTCTTTATCCATCAGCAGTTCCCAAACATTGGACTCATGATTGTCGGCTTTCCCCCGACAACCATAACAAATCCTTGGTTCCAAACCGGATAGGTCGTGGTATTCTGAGCATAGAGAATTTTATTCGGGTCGAATAAACCACCTGAGTCAATGCAGATATACTTTCCGCTTTCAGAAACGACCATTCCGCAGAAATGACCATGAGCGGAGATAATATTGCATTCGTACTTTCCGGCTAACTTATAAGCAATTCTATTTTTAACCGGAGAATAATTTTTTGGATGGCAAATCAGCCATTCGGAGTTCTCACTAAATAAAGTGATTGAATCATATTCCGATGTTATGACTTTTTCCGAGGGTTCGGTAAATAACCTTACTAATCTCCTAAACTCGCAAGGGGTTTCTAAGCGTCTATTAAGTCGGTATTCATGGTTCCCTGGTATAAAAACAATTTCATCAAATTCTGCTGATAAAACCTTCCAAACTTCGTAGGCGTTATCAAGTTCCTTGTCTAATTCGTAAGGCTTTGAGACGAAGGTCGAAAGTATATCGAGGTTTAGAAAGTCTCCGGCTATGACAATTTTTTTAATTTTATTCTTCTTCGCAACTTCTAAAACTTTCTCGGCTAAATTGAGATCACAATATGGAACATGCCAATCAGAGGTAACGATACAATCACCGTAGATGGTCACTCGTTGAGGGAGTTTAATTTCTTCCGCCCATTCAAAGGTTTTTCTTTCAAAGCGTTTGATATTCAGGTTTTCAAGTTTGCGGGTTATTGATTTTCTGGTTCTTCCGAGTTGTTTACTTATATCTTCTACGTTATAACCGTCTTTATAAAGCGTGATGAGTTGAGTAATTTCATCACCATCCCAAGCTTTTAATGTCATCACTCCTCCTCTAAATAATTTCGTGAACTATTCCAATTTCTAAGGCTTCTTGAGGGGTAAAAAAGTAATCGTGCTTGACAAGTTCATTAAATTTTTCTTCGGTCATAGATGATCTTTCAAGGATAATTTTATTTAAAAGATTCTGCACCAATTGAAAGCCGTGAATATAATCTTTCATTTCTGTAAGTTTTCCATCTATCCATGAGTGTAATTCGTGGATCATAAATAGAGAGTTAAGGCTTGCGGTTCGCTTTTCACCCATGAGAAAGATAATTACACCAGCAGAGGCAACAATCCCTTGAGCGTGGAAATTTATTTTAGCTTGATGGTTTTCATTCCAAAGCCGGACAAAATCGACAATTTGAAAACAGGTATAACAACTTCCACCAGGAGAGGAAAAATTAATATCTATTCCCTTTACCTGCTCCTCAAACCACTTTCCCCTAACATTGTCGTTATATTTTTCCTCAATATCCCAAAAGGTATTTAATAGTTTGTCGTTTACATCGCCTTTAATGTTGGCTTTTATTTTTCCGTCTTTGTCGGGATGTTCAAAATAAAAATTACAAGTAACGTTTAGATCGTTAAACTTTGAAAATAGTTCTATATTCTCTTTGGTTATGTTTTTTAAAAGTTCCATCACTCCTCCTCATGTGTCGTATTTCACTGAATCTGGGAATTTCAGCGCTTGTTGAAATCACCAAATATCACCTGGCATTGGTGGAGGTGAGGAGGAGTTGAACCTCCTGTTCCTCTCGCCATAAGCGGAGCTTCCCATGCACCCCCATTGTTGGAGCCACCGGAAGGACTCGAACCCTCAGCTTTTTGTTTACAAAACAAACTCCCTACCATTTGGGCGACGGTGGCATCACAGGGAACCAAACCAAGGACTTACCCTTGCTCTGGTTCCCTGCCTGTGCTGGAGAGACAAATTAAGGACTAACCCTTAACTTGGTTCTCCAGATGGTGATTTGCCGAAGGTTGGAGTCGAACCAACTGGGGAGCCAACTTGGTGTGGTTAGCACCTACCGCACTTTTACAGGATGACCAATCCTAACCGGATGTCATTGACTCAAGTACCCCTTGTTCCGGCGGCGCATACCCTGCACTGCTTCGGCATAGTTTCCCAACATCACAATCCTTGGTAGCTAAAAGCTCTAAGGGTAACGTTGGGAATTATTGTAAAAATTCCAGTACCAACCTCCGACAGTTTTAGTTATTTTAGTAACCCGGGTGGCTACTGGAAAAATTTACCCTTCACTATATAGTGGAAAAAACGCCTAAAAAAACGCCTAAATTCTTATTCGTATAAAAATCTCAACTCTTCTTGTAGCTTGTTTTTAGCTCTATCAAAGCATTTTTGTACTGCGTTTGAAGTCATTCCTAATAAACGAGCTATTTCTACTTGCTTCATCCTAAAATCCACATAACATTCAAATACTTTCCTTTCCCTTTCGGTTAATTTCTCCTTTGCTTTTTCGATTAACCGTTCTAAAAATTCATCCGGTTCAATGTATTCTCGATTTATTTTTGCCATGAGATCAGGATCGTCTAAAGAGTAATCAGCGCATGAGGGAAGTTCAGCCGGCATTCCCTCTTTGGCTAATACTCTTTCCCACTTATCAATGAGTTTTTTTTCTTCGTCCTTGTCAATGTCTAACGCTCGTTTCACTGCCATTCTTTTGTCTTTCGCCTCCTTGGCTTTTTTTATTTCCCCCGCAACCCGAGACGTACAAATGCTTGACAGCCTGTTTTCAAAAAACCAACCTTCAATTTCCACCTGTAAAAACCGAATAAAATCATCCGGTGTTACACAACCCTTTCTTTTTCCTCGTTCAATATCGATTGAGGATAAAAGATAAGAATTTTCGTAAGGGTCAATTAAGGTATAGACTTGCTCGGTTGGTACTGGATATTGAGATAAGCGTTCCCTGAAAAGATTCACCCAATCGTCATGGTCATATTCGATCAAAAAATCACCTCCTATTAATCCAATCTCTTAATATTGGTGCAAATACACTAATTACAAAAAGCGCAACAATTGCAATTACTTCAACTGTACTCATGATTCACCTCCTTATTTTTCTTTTTTTTCTCCAAACCATTCCTGAAATGTCCTTCTTTCTTCTTCAACTTTTTCTGGATAATTCTTTGCCCAGTAGTCGAAACACATATTACTTATCGCTAACCCTCCAGCCTCCATCAAAACGCCATATGCATCCATGTTAAATCCCAACCGGTCATAAATGAGGTAACGATACGTTCCGTTATTTTTCATGTGTTCTGAAATTTGATCGAAAATAAAATAGGTAGCATAGAGCCTATCCTCATAATTCAGCTCATTCCAAACCTCTTGAGCCTTTTTAGAAAATTCTCTGTTCATAGTTCACCTCCTTTTAACCACTCAGTAATGCTCGCCCAAGCGTGTTGTTTATGCTCGTGAGCGTTTTTTGTGCTCGAATAAACATTTTCCTCCGTGTTTTCTTAGTCTACTTTGGATAAGCCAATCATCAATTAATTTCTCAAAACGCCAGTCTTTTTTGCATTTATGCTTCACTCGATTCCATTTCATTAATAATATTTTTTTGCTCATCGGCCCATAAAACTTTTCCATCTGGGCCCACAAAACCGGATCCTCTTTTTCAATTCTCTCCCATAGTTCATCAAGGGTTCTTTCTTCCACATAAACCTCCTTAAAATAAAGAAAGCTCTACCCGCAATCCTCCCGAGTAGAGCTCATTTGGTTTTTTTAACATTTTATTGGTTACATTTTCATTTTTTCATTTCCAAATACCTCTTATAAACTTCCATCCATTCATCACCATCCATTTGAACGCTGGTAAACAATTCCCTTTGGCATGGTTCGCCGGTAAACAACCTAACGAAATCAACCGTTTTCATAACTATTTGCCAACCTCTTTGGTGATTAACCCTCCAAGCGACAACTGGAATTTTTTCGCCAGCGTCTCTGATTGCCTGTTCCAGTGCTTTTTGAATATTCAAATCTTCTTTCTTTCCGTAGAACTTTACCTCAACGTGAATAAAGGGAAGCCCGACAATATCTTCGCCTTCTATTCCTGAATACTGCTGTCCCCTTCTTACCTCAAGAAAGCCGTGTTTTTTGCAGAACTGAACAAATTCTCTCTCGCCTCGCTTTCCCTTTTTTAATGAATTTATCATCCTGGTAAACTCTCAACTTTTGATAATTTCTCTAATTCGTGGAATAATCCAACTTTATTGATTTCTTTTCTTTCCCACTTTTCCCGAATCGCTTTTATTTCTTCATCATGAGCATAGAGAAGTAAACCATCGTAGATGAGATCGTTAATTTTCCCACTGCTGTAAATTTTCAATACCCACGATAATTCCTGGTCTAAAGAACCCAGGTTGAGATATTCGGATTCAGGTTTATTGAGTAGGGTTTTCATTTTTTACCTCCTCTCTAAAAAACTCACACCCTTCGCATAGTTCTTCCATGCCAATTTCTTCTCCTTTATCTATCTTGCGTGCATAACCCCAGCAGTAGTCGATAACATCCAAATTAACCGGATGGGTACACCTTGGATCGGGGTTGATGTATTTTAACCTTTTATCTATGCAATTCTCTTTAAACTCTTTCCACATCTCTCTTATTTTCTTTCCGTTGTTCAGCTCATAATTTATAGCTCCAAAGTGAAAGACTATTTCCATCAAGGATATAACTTTATTTTCCGGCCAGAACATCTTCTTCCTCCTCTCGATAAGCTCCTATTCCGCCTCCAAACTGTAATTTATTTTCCTCAGCCCATTTGATAAACAATTCAAAAAATTCATCTTCACTCATGGGGTTTCTTTCGGCATCGATAATTCCATCAATTTTAAACATCGTTTCATCTTTTTCTTCTTTCCGTGGTGGGTATAAAACATCAGTTAAACAATTCGCTTCGTAATATAACTCTGTCGCCAAATTGTTTAATAACTCTCCGGCCCATTCTCGATTATCTAAAGTATTATTGGTCTCTAAGTCTGAAACAATACTTTTAAACTGAGAATAGAGGCCAAATAGACGAGTTGAAATTGTTTTTAAAAGGTTAATATCCATTCTTTACCTCCTTAGTCGTGTTCATAGCCTAACTCTTTCATTAGTTTCTCCGCTTTCTCGGTTGCACTATGTAATTCTCTTGTTAAATTATCCAAACAATGCCATATATCGTGGATATGATATTCATAAAAAATTACCCATTCCAAATAAGCAAAATACTTTAAACTATCTATAATCCGCTCCTGCAATTTATCCATCTCTTCCCCACTTGGCATTCTGTGTTCAACCATCATTCACCTCGCTAATACAAAACTAATAATTGACATTCCTAACCCAATCATTAAAATTAAGGTTGTATTTACTATTTGCCTTTTTGTTTCTTCAAGGTTTTTAATTATTGCCCTTAAATCATCAATATAATCTTCTGTGTTTTTTTCTCGAAATGTGAAGGTTTCCGTAACATATATATTTTTTTTGGTTTTATCAAACTTAAAATTATCCATCTATTCACCCTCCTTATTTTGACATCCCCGACAAATTTGATAACATCTTCCATTTTGTAATCTATATCCTCCAAAATTTTCACTATTAAGAGCCTTTCCACATAAATCACATTTATTGTCTCTCATTATTATTCACCCCCGAAACCAAATTCCTCATCATTTTTCTTGGTACTTAAAAATTCAACCTGGTTAGCATTAATTTCATAATTTTTCTTCTTCTCTCCGCTTCCCGTTTCCCATTCGTTTACTCGAATTTCTCCTACTACCGCAACCTTTGAACCCTTATTGAGATACTTAGCGCAGTTCTCGGCTAATCCGCTCCAAGTAACCACATTTAGAAAGGTTGTTTCATCCTTGTCATTATATTTCCGGTTAATGGCGATAGAAAATTTACAAACCGGCGTGCCTTGAGGGGTATAGCGCAAATCTGGGTCACGGGTTAAATTGCCAATTCCGAAAAATAGGTTAATCATTTTGAGCCTCCTTTAGGTTATTTAAAAAATGAATCACATCTTCCAATTCCATAATTTGACTACAAAGCTCATCATAATGGTATCTAGAATCTTCTGCTCGAACATCGTCATCTATATAAATTACCGCTTCCTTTATTTTTTTATATATGCCTTCTATCCAATCAATAAGAGAGTCTAAATCATTAAATTTAATCATTTTGAACCTCCTTGTTCAGTCTTGATGCCCATCATCATCTTCAAAAATAACTTGTACGTTATCACGCTTTTTCTTAAGCTCCTCCATAAACCATTTGAAATAATCTTCCTTGGTTGCTTTCCTCTTATGGATAATCTCTCTTAATTCACAATCGTTTCGATCTTCCCAGCCGGCAAAATAGGCTTCCCTGAGATCGGATTCTGTGTACTGCATTTATTTATCCTCTTCAATCTTCAACGGCATAAATAAATATTTCCAGTCATCCACGCCTCGCTCCTCTAAAACCATCGGATGAATTTCGCTATTTGCCTTTATAATTACCTGCCCGCCCTTTATCACATTCAAAGGATCAATAAGAAATTTTGGATTAAAAGAAAACTTTTCTAATTTACCTTCTTTCTCATGCCAAAACTCTATTTGTTCTTGAATTGAGCCATATTCAGGTGATTCAGCGTAGAAGGTTTTCTCTTTGAGGTTAAATAGAACTAATTGCGGTTGAATGATATTAATTCGGTTTAATGCTTCTACCAGGTTTTCATAGTTAAAGAAAAATACAGTTTCAAATTCTTCCGGCACAACCCCTTCGCTACTGGGGAACTCTCCTTCTATGAGTCGGGAGATAAGCTTTATATACTGCGGAGATTCAACGGTAAATTCAATTTGCCCCTCTCCAGTTTTAACCTGAAAGGTTCCGCCGTTGATTTTTGAGAGTTCTTTCGCTGTTTTAAAAGGCAAAATGAATTGCCCTTCTCCGGCTACTTTTAAATTTTGAGCTATTGATAACCTGTGGCCATCAGTAGCTGAAAGGGTTTTCTTAGTAAGGTCTAAACACAAACCGGTTAATGGGCCTCTGGTTTCATCATTGGATACCGAGAATAGGGTTAAATTGATGGCTTTTTTGAGTTCAGCTAAAGGAACAAAAAAGTGTTCGGCTTCGATTTCAGGGAAGATGGGATAATTTTCATGGTCCATAGCTGAAATTGTGTAATGCGATCGACCGCATTTAATTTCAGCCGTTCCCTCTTTCATGGTGATTTCTACGGTATCGTTTGAAAGTTTTGAGACAATATCCAATAACATCTTAGCCGGTAGAACGGTTTTTATATCACCCTGGCATATACTTTGAGCTTCCATTCCGGTTTCTAAGTCGGTTCCCCGAACGTGTAAAAGGTTGTTTTCTGAGGAAAGAGAAACACCAGTTAGGGTTGGAATAGCTCCTTTTTGTTGAACAACCTTGATAACAGTTTGCATACATCTTAAAAGATCGAGACGGTTAATTAACATTTAAGACCTCCTTTTGCACATTGATTGCGCTGCTATTGCACATTTTGCGCCTCTTTTTCCTCTAACCTTGCTAATCTTGTCTCTAATGCGTCCACATATCCCTCTTGAGCTTCCATCTCCGATTTTAAGAAAAAGATTTTTGATTCCTGCTCTATCTCCCTATATTTATAAAACAGTGCGGTTGTCGCAAATCCCAACACTGCCCCGATAACAAAACTTGATGCCGAAAACATTTTTACGCCTCCTTCGGACACCAATCAGGGGTTTCAACTGCCCTGCTGGAATGACCAATCACCATTCGTCCCGTCAATAAAATTGAATTTGTATTTTCTATTTGGCACATATCGACCAAATATTCTTTCCCCTTCCAAGAAATTTCAACATTTTGGACAAGGCGTTCACACCCATTACAGGTTTTCATCCTTCACCTCCTCAATGGTTTCGGGGATGCCGAGAGGGTCTAATGCGGCTTCTTGCCATTCTATGCTATTCGCTGGTTCCGTGGTCCATTTGCCTTCGTCTAGAAATTGCATTCTTACCATTCTTCCAAAAACATCAAACACAACGACAATCCGCCTTAAGCCGTCTTTGCTCTCCCATACAACTTGCCATTCCTCCAACTTCCACGGTTTTAATTCGAGCCTAGGCATTTGAAACCTTCTTTCCAATTTTCTCCATCATTTTTTGTACCTCCATTCTCCGAGCATAAATACACTCATTGCAGAGATAAACAACGTTACCTTCATAATCTATTGTTTCGGCTTCGAATGGATTAACAAATTTTCCGCACCAAGAACAATGAAACGGATTAGGCATTTGAGACCTCCCTTAATTTTGGAATTTCCATCCAGGCAATCACATCTGGCGAGCCTAAAAATTTCATTGGTTCGGCTTGATAATAAACCATTCCCACTCTTTTAATGGTTTTTAACACCTCGTTATAGTGATTTACTTCCTGCCCGTACTCGCTCACAATATACAATCCGCTTTCTTCGGGTTCTTCCTCTGCAATCGGAATCCAATCCTTTTGGTCGTCAATGTAGTGCTTTGGAATAGGCAACCAGCAAACCACATCTCGAGGGTAAAAACCGACATAGAGGGGCGATTCTGGCGTTTGCCTTGTCCCAGTTGTATAGCTCCCCATAAATCGAGGAATAAATATTGAGCTGTCTTCCCTTTTCCTGGCTACAAAACAGAACGTATCTTCTTTTGGTGGTTGGCTTGCCGGAATCCATTTAAGCATTTTGCGTTTCCTTCTCCGCCTCAACATCCCGAATAACGCTGAATCGAACGATAATTTTCCCGCCCTCTTTGTAAACCCGCTCAAAGTGTTTGCAACAATCCCGCACTTTCAGCCTCCCGTTGTCTTTTTCTTGGATGAGGGTTTTACTCCCACAATAGGGGCAAACCGCTTGATAATGGGCAATTACCTTACTCGTCATATCCGTCCTCCTCGGTGTCAACTAAATGCGCCCCCTTAAAATATACTTTTATAGGTCTTGTATTAGCTGCTAAGTGGCTATAATGCTCACAACAGCTCTGGATACTTAACCCATCCTCTATTTCCTTTATTTTCGTTACTCTCTTGCAAAAAGGACAAACCGCTTTGTAATAGCGGCCAATTACTTTATTCATTGTTTTCCTCCTCTATCAAAACCTTTCTTTCATCCTCGCAGAAAATTGCGAGCGGCCTATCTTCGTACACACAAGCATCGGTCTTTTCGTATTCAAAACCCTTGTAATGCGGACACCGCCTTTCATTCTCTCCAAACCGGTTGACAACATTACAAAATGGGCAGGTTGCAAGGCCGTTCATTTTTACATATCTGTCTGTGTGCTATTTTCGAGGTATTTTGTGCCACAGTTCGGGCAATATTGTACAAAATGTTGTTTCCATATATCTTCGTTCTCACCCAATACCGCTGATACGATATACTTCATCCCACACTCAAAACACAAGAACACTTCTTCCTGCCTAACGTACAAAACCTCTTTTTTAGTTGCTTTTAACATTTTTACGCCTCCTCAATTTTTAAAGCTCTATAACTTTTGGCACTATTTAGAACAAAAACCGTCATTTCCTTTAACCTATCCATTACCGCATTCCCCACATACCCTTCCAAATCGCTCAATTTCAAATTTGTTGTAATCACCGTTGGCCGCAGTTCCCGATACCTTCCATCAAGAATAACGTAAAACCGCTCCTCAACCTTTTCCGACCATTTGCCTTTCCCTAAATCGTCAATAACGGTTAAATCGGATTCCACCAACCCATTCATGATCTCGGCTTCGCTTTCTCCTGAATCGTTATAGGTTGCATTCAAACGGTATTGCAATTCCGCCGCTGGCTGGAAGATTGCCGAATAACCTTGCCTTACAACTTCCCGAACGATAGCAACGGCTAAATGGGTTTTGCCGTTCCCCGACCCACCATAGAATAGGATTCCTTCTCCGGTTTCCTGTTTTTGCTTGAAATTTTTGGCAAAATCCAAGGCGATATTGAATGCCTTTCCCACTCCCACCCTTTTCTGGAAGTTTTTAAAACTACAATTGATAAATCGCTTTCCAATATTGGCACAAGAAAACAACTTTTGAATTTTTTCCCTCTTTTCAGTCTCTACTTCGGCATTAATTTTCTTGACTTCTTCTTCCCGCTCGCAATTGCACCGGTAAAATATCGCTCGGCCTTCATAAATTTCATGGTAATTCTTAATTTCCTGATGGCACTTTGAACACACCAAGTTTTTCAAGCTTTCGGTCGGAAGCTCGGATAAGGTCTCGGTATTCCGGTTCGTCATAATCTTCTGCTGTAAGAGGTCTTCGATCGGGTTTTTGAGAGGTTCGAGTTCGGCCATTGTCGGCACCTCCTTTCATGGTTTTTTCCTTTAACCACTTATCAACTTGAGTATCATTCCTAAAGAGAAATTCTGGCGTAGCGTAAACCTTCCCTTTATCGTTCTCACCGCAGTGAAATGGAGAAGCTCGAATGTTTAAAATAGCTTTTTTAAGATCATCTATGTTGAAGTTTTTCAACCTGGATCGAATGTGTTTATATCTTTCTTTGGTTAATTTAAGAGGAGAACTCCAACACTCAGAAAATTGCTGGTTATAAAAATCCATTATTTCTTGAATTTCTTTTTTGTGATTAGATGAAGAAGTATCTTGAGAAGAAATTGATTCGGCTTCAGCCGATAAATTTTCACATATATCTTTTTTCTCTTCTATTCTATTCTCTTCTATTCTATTCTCTTCTTTTATAGCTATGTTGGAATTGCTACATGGGTATGTAGGAGTTGCTACATAGTTATTTGAGGATTCATAAACATACATTCCATACCTTGAACTTCCCTCTCTTGGTTTCCAACATATCCATATAGGAAGTGGTATCTCTGGCGGAGCTGGTGTTCTGAGTGATTGATGTTTTGGAAAATTTTTGATATATAAATATTTCTTCCCTTCTACTTCATAAACAACTAGCTTTCCCATCTTGATAATTTTTTCAGTCCATTCAACTAATGCTTCTGGATTTATATCGTTATCGGCTGGATAAAGAATTATTTTGAATGAACGTGGATCATATTCCAAACAACCTGAGTCCTCAGCTAATTGAGTAAGCCCAATAAAAAACATCCGCTGGTCTCGGTTGAGTTCATATATTAAATCAGGGTCGCTCCAGAAGCTGCCTTTTATTTGACGGTTATGGAGTCGCATAAACTACGCCCACCTCACCAAAAACCAACATCCCGAATCACAAACCAGCCATTCTTTTAAACTTTTAACGTCAGCCTCCCAAATTGAGCATAGCTTGGCTTTTTTCCGATACTCTCGAACCTCTTGCATCGATAGTCTTTTAATTATTACCTCGGCAAAATCAGGGAGCATAAACGGTGGAAAATCGTGGAATACTACCATCTTTTTTCTTCCCTCCATTCTTTATTTTGTTGAGAAAAAGCCATGTTTTTATAACACTCAACGCAGAAAGTTCTATCCTTGAAGCTGATCATTATCCTTTCCCTTTTTCCGCATACCGAACAGGTCTTTTTCTTAACAAGGTCTTTTAAATATTCCCAGATAAACATTCTTTCCTCCTTATTCAGGGGGAGCCTGGAGAACTCCCCCTTTATCCGAGATATCGATGGTTCTTTCTAACCTTTCATAAATTATTAATTTTTTCAGTATTTTTTTACTTTTCGACTTTTTATTTTTTTTATGAAACTAACGAATATTGGTACTGCTCCTCCTTTCTTCTACAATTTTTACAAATAAACCGATCGCCCCCAACAAGCGAACCACACAAAATGCACCGATACCTATTTCTTTTGAGTTTTTCTCTGAAACTTTTCATCCTTTACCCACTCCCTTTTCATTCTTTGGTAAGGAGACAATCTTCTTCCACCTTCATTCCAAAAATTTGAACCCTCACATAATCGGCACTCAAAATTGCCTTGAAAACAACCATCTTTACTATTATTTTCAAAAAATAATGATTTATATTTCATACCCACCCCCATGTTTTTTTTGATACTACGCAAAATATTGTAGATTTCCCAACATTAAATAATTTTGCTAATTTTCTTGTAGATAAGCCTTTTTTATATAATTTTCTAATTTTAGTAATGTCTTGTTCTTTTAATTTTGCACTGCTATTTTTTTCTCCTTTTGCCTGCCTATTTTTTTCAACCATATCTTTCACGTTGTCATTGATTGTTCCTAAAAACAAATGTTCTGGATTAATGCATTTAGGATTGTCGCATTTATGACAAACACACAGGGCATCAGGAATTTCTCCAAAACATTGTTCATAAATATGACGATGTACAAGCCTTGATTTACGATTCAACATGAAAGCCGAATATGTTTTGCTTTCTGGATTATGGGAAACACAATTAAAACAATTTGTTTCTGGATCTATAACAAAATCTATTTTCTTTTTTTCCGTCATTTTTTCTCTCCTTCTTAAGGCGAGCTCCCCATTTCAATGGCATTCCTCCTTTCTACCAACTTCTTTCGTTCAACAATAGTCTTTCTAATCGGTCAAACTCCTGGTCTCGCTCTTCTGTGCTGTCAAATACGAAAAAACCATTACATCCAATCCCGACATAATCTATTCCAAGAGAAGTGTCTTCATTGTAAACACGATATATTTCTGCCACATTGTCGAGATTCACGAGATTACCTTTAATTGTTGTCCACATTTCCTTTTCCTCCTCTGTTTATGTATGAGTAAAACCATAAAATAATAAATCTTCATCGTCTGGTATTTTGTATTTTTCTCTAAGGCATTTTTCACAATAATGTTTTTGGCCGTATTTCCATGGACCTAAAAAATGTTCCACTAAATTCCACCACAAGATTTCTGTTTCTTGACCACAACTATCACATTTACTCATTTTTTCATTCCTCCTTTTCTTCCTCCCCAGGCCGAACGGCCCGAAGGCCGCCCAGCTTACTCAGGGAGGGGATTTATTTCTTTGGTTTCTTCGCTATGCCTAACTTTTCTTCAAAGGTAGAAATAACCTTGCTGGCATCCTCAAAAGTAATGTTGTTCACATCAATATTTAGGGTTTTTAACCAATCCACCATTTCAACCCTGGTTCCCGGGTGGAGTTTCTCAGTTAATCCCATGATGTAACCAACTTGCTTTCCGGTAGCTTTTCCGTTGCTCTTTGGTTTCACATAGGCTGGTGGTTTTATTTCAGTGGGTTCTACTGATTCCCCTGGAAGTTGATCTTCATCTTTTAGGTATAAATGGGCCCCTACTCCAAAATAGGTAGCGCATTTTTTAACACAGTCGGAATTAGCGGCCTTAATGTCGGAACCAATATCAACAATTGATGATTTTGTTTCTTTGTCGTAGGTTATATCTGATGATCCAAAAGCGTCTTTGCTGATTCCATGAGCCGTCAACCTACCTTGAACGATAACTTGTTTAGCTTCCCAGATAATCTCATGGCTTATCACTTGGAACGACCAATCACCGTTGAAAGCCTTATTTAGCCGTTTAACAACGGTATAGGTTTCAAGGTAGCTGAGCATTCCGCCTTTCCCTCTCCGTTGCTTGATGTCACTTTTGGGAAAATGTTCTTCTAAAAGTTCAAGAACAGAATTTTCCATTTAAAACCCTCCTCTCCCAGAAAATACAACTAAAATCCTCGTTAGCCGGAACTGAGGACAACCCTAATTCCTTAGCCTTTTTCAACGCCTTCTCATCTTTACAATTTTCATAATTAAAATGTCGGCAATTCTTACAATTCC